>Ga0209358_10002344_pt1 | contig 14464 bp, 13 predicted proteins | sample LauGreFa1BDMLBSN_2_FD_187574 | JGI IMG/M metagenome (GOLD analysis project Ga0209358, IMG submission 187574) | Freshwater lake microbial communities from Lake Michigan, USA - Fa13.BD.MLB.SN (SPAdes) (version 2) | ecosystem: Environmental > Aquatic > Freshwater > Lake | place: Lake Michigan, USA... | reverse complement strand
CCAGGTCGGCTGGCAGGCCGATCCGGCTTCGCGTATCGGTCAGGGCTCCGCCGGTTTCTGGAGCCTCGCGCCCGCGATCGACCTCCCGATCTTCGACGCTGGTCGCCGCAAAGCGAATCTCGAGGCCGCGCGGGCGCGGATCGACGGCTCGGCGGCCGAATGGACCAAGGCCGTGCTCGGCGCCTTCCGCGAGGTCGAGGACGCCCTCGCCGATCTCCGCGAACTCGCGCAGCAGGAAGAACTCACCGCCCGCGTGCTCGCCGCCGTGCGCTCTCGCCTCGCCAACGCCGAAGCGCGCCAGAAGGCCGGCCTCGCCAACGAGACGGAGCTCACGCTCGCCCGCCGCGACGAAGCCTTGGCTGCGCGCACTCTCTCGATGGTCGTATGGGAACGCCGGCAGGTCGCCGTGCGACTCGCCGCGGCCACGGGCGGCGGCTGGTCCGCCAAGTAATCCGCCAAAGAAGAAGGGCGTCCTTGCGGACGCCCTGCCTGTTTCCGGTCAAGGCGCTCAGGCCTTGATCTGCGGGCGCTTGGGATCCGGCCAGTCGATGTGGAAGAACTCGCCGCGGGGCTTGTCCTTGCGCTCGTAGGTGTGGGCGCCGAAGAAGTCGCGCTGACCCTGGAGCAGGTTCTGCGGGAGGTCTTCGGTGCGATACGAGTCGAAGTACGAGAGCGCCGAACCGAGGGTCGGCACCGGGATGCCGTGCTTCACCGCGAGGGCGATGACCTTGCGCCAGTTCTTCTGGGCCTTCTTGACGGTCTTCTTGAAATACGGGTCGAGGAGGAGGTTGGCCAGGCGAGGCTTCTTGCCGAAGGCCTCGGTGATCTTCTGGAGGAAGCGGGCGCGGATGATGCAACCGCCGCGCCAGATCTGGGCGATCTCGCCGAAGTTGAGCTTCCACTTGTATTCGTTCTGCGCCTCACGCATGAGCTGGAAGCCTTGGGAGTAGGAGCAGATCTTGGAGCAGTAGAGGGCGTCGCGGATCTGTTCGATGATCTTGGCCTTGTCGGGATTGGTCATCGCGCGCTTCGGACCGCGCAGGGCCTTGGCGGCGGCGACGCGCTCGTCCTTCACGGCGGACAGGCAGCGGGCGAAGACGGCTTCGGCGATGGTCGGGGCGGCGACACCCATGTCGAGGGCGTTGGCGCTCGTCCACTTGCCCGTGCCCTTCTGGCCGGCGGTGTCGAGGATGACGTCGACCAGCGGCACGCCGGTCTCGGGGTCCTTCTGCTTGAGCACCTTGGCGGTGATCTCGATGAGGAAGGAGTTCAGGTCGCCCTTGTTCCATTCTTCGAAGGTGGAGCCGATCTCGTCCGGGGTCATGCCCAGGAGGCCGCGCATGAGGTCGTAGGCTTCGCAGATCATCTGCATGTCGCCGTACTCGATGCCGTTATGGACCATCTTGACGTAGTGGCCGGCGCCGTCGGGGCCGATATGGGCCACGCAGGGGACGCCGCCCTTGATGGGTTTGCCGGGGGTCGCACCGGTGAGTTCGACGCCGGTGACGGCATCGACCTTGGAGGCGACGGCTTCCCAGATGGGCTTAAGCTCGGCCCAGGCGGCGGCATCGCCGCCGGGCATGAGGGACGGGCCGAAACGGGCGCCTTCTTCGCCGCCGGAGACGCCGGAGCCGATGAAGCGGAGGCCCTTGGCCTTGAGTTCGCGTTCGCGGCGGATGGTGTCCGTCCAGAGGGCGTTGCCGCCGTCGATGATGATGTCGCCCGGCTCGAAGACCGCGGCGAGCTCGTTGATCACAGCGTCGGTCGGTCCGCCGGCCTTGACGAGGATGACGGCCTTGCGGGGCTTCTTGAGGGAGGCGGCGAAGTCCTTCATGGTCGGGCAGCCGGTCAGCTTGCCCGGAGTCTTCGGGTTTTCCTTCACGAACTCGTCGGTCTTGGCGGTCGTGCGGTTATAGACCGAGATCGCGAAGCCGTGGTCGGCGATGTTGAGGGCGAGGTTCTGACCCATGACGGCCAGACCGATGAGACCAATGTCGGATTGCATAAGAGGCACCAATGCGAACCCCCGTCGGCAGGCATGGCAAACAAGAAAAGGGGCAGGTTTCGCCCGAAAGCTCTTGTTTTCGGCATGGTCGGGCGCCTTTCCCCTCGCCTCACCCGAGGGCCTTCTCATCGTCCATCGCTGTCATGTCCCAGCTCGTCGGCAAACGCATCACCCTCGGGGTCACCGGCTCCATCGCCGCCTACAAGGCCGCGGACCTGACCTCCCAGCTCGTCAAATACGGCGCCGAGGTCCAGGTGGTCATGACCAAGGGCGCCACCCAGTTCATTACCCCGATGACCCTCCAGGTGCTTTCCCGCCGGCCGGTGGCGTTCGACCTCTGGGCCGAAGGCGCCAACTCCGTCCCCGGTCACATCGAGATCGCCGATTCCTCCGACCTGCTCCTCGTCGCGCCGCTGTCGGCTAACGTCCTCGCGGAGTTCGCCCATGGCCTCGCCCCGGACCTGCTGACGAGCATCTACCTCGCCACCCGCGGGCCGGTCCTCCTTTGCCCGGCGATGAACGGCAAAATGTATGAACACCCGGCCACGCAGGCCAACCTGAAGACCCTCCGCTCCCGCGGCCACGCCGTGGTCGAGCCGGCCGAAGGCATGCTGGCCTGCGGTTATGAAGGCGTCGGCAAGTTGGCCCCGGTCGAAGAGATCGTGAGCCGCGTGCTTTCGATCCTGGGCTGAGTCGATGGATCCCCGCGCCCTCCGCCAGCGTCTCGCGGCTTCGGCGAAGGAGCTGGGCTTCGACGCTTTCGGGGTCGCGCCGGTCGAAGTCGACGTGCGCGCGGACTACTTCAAGAAGTGGATCGCCGACGGGATGCACGGCGACATGGCCTGGCTGGCGCGTAATCCGGACCGCCGTACCTCCGCCCGGAAGGTCCTGCCCGAAGCCCGCAGCCTGGTCGTGGTGGGCCTGAACTATTACCAGCCGCATCCGCCCGCGGGCTACCGCATCGCGAAATACGCCCTGGGCGCGGATTATCACGATGTGATCCTCGCCCGTCTCAAGGAGCTGTGCGCGGTGATGCAGGCGCTCGGGGGCGAACAGAAGCCCTACGTCGACACCGGACCGGTGCTCGAAAAACCCGTCGCGGCCGCCGCCGGCCTCGGCTGGCAGGGCAAGAGCACGATTCTCATCCACCGCGGCGCGGGCACCTGGCTCTTCCTCGGCGTCATCCTGACGACCCTCGAACTGGAAGCGACGGCGACGAAGGAGCCGGATCGCTGCGGCTCCTGTACCCGTTGCATCGACGCGTGCCCGACCGCCGCGATCATCGCGCCTTATCAGATGGATGCGCGCAAGTGCCTCGCCTACCTGACCATCGAGCACAAGGGGGCCATTCCGGTCGAGTATCGTGAAGCCCTCGGCGACCGGGTCTTCGGCTGCGACGACTGCCTCGACGTCTGCCCTTGGAACAAGTGGGCCGTCGCCACCCGCGAAGCCCATTTCGCCCCGCGTCCGCACCCGCCGCTCCGCGAGACGCTGGCCTGGACGGACGAACAGTTCTTGGAGCATTTCAAAGGCACGCCGGTCGAACGCCTCGGCCTCGCCCGCTGGCGGCGCAATGCGCTCACCGTCCTCGGCAATGTCGGGACGTCGGCCGACCTGCCCGCCGCCGAGGCGCAGCTCGCCTCCGTGGATCCGATGGTCGCCGAGCACGCCGCCTGGGCCGTCGACCGTCTCCGCGTCCGTTGAACCTACGGGTTGCCTCGGACGGAGGGAGCCTCCTAATGGGAGCCGTGACCCTCGCCCAAGCTTACTATGCGCTCGCCGCCTTCCTGCTCCTGGCCGGCTGGCTGATCGTCACCGACGCCGTCGTGCTCCGTACCTTCCGCCGTTCGAAGGGCGCGACCTATCTGCTCGGCTTCGCCGCCATCGCTTGGTTCGCCTGGTGGCTCGTGAACATCCCCGATGCGGATCTCGCCGGGATCAACCGCACGCTGGTCCTCGTGGTCTTCCTCGGCGCCAGCCTGGCCACCTTCGTATATATGCCCGACTTCCTGTCGGTACGTGCGCTGGGAGCCCTGATGCTCTTCCTCGCCCGCGCCACGCTGGACGCCGGCTACCGGCAGCTGCCGCACAGCCTGCTGGATGCCTCGGTCAGCTACGGCGTGCTGGTGCTCTTCGGCTTCTGGTGGGCCTGTTCCCCGCCGGTGTTCGGCCGCCAATGCGACTGGGTCCTCGCCACTTCCGGTCGTCGTAACGTGGTCGGCGGCCTGAGCCTGCTCCTCGGTCTCGCCTGCGTGGCGCAGTCCTTCGACCTCCCGTGAGCCGCGCGCTCCTCATCGTCGTCTCGGGCCCTGCCGGCAGCGGCAAGACCACGCTTTGCTCCAGCCTGACCGGCGCCTGCCCGCAGGGTATCCGTCGCGTGATCACGTGCACCACGCGCGCTCCGCGGCCCGGCGAAGTCGACGGCGTCGATTACCATTTCCTCACGCGCGAAAACTTCGAACAGCAGGTCGCCGCCGGCGTCTTCCTCGAACACGCCCATGTCCACGGCAATCTCTATGGGCCGCGCGCGGCCGACGTCGCCGCCCATCTCGGCGCGGGCTTTGACGCGCTTTTGAACGTCGACGTCCAGGGCGCCGCCACGATCCGCGCCAAGGGCGCCGCCGACCCGCGCCTCGCCGCCGCCCTCGTCACGGTCTTCATCCGGGTCAGCGACCGCACCGAACTCCGGCGCCGGCTCACGGGCCGCGGTACCGACCCGGCCGATGAGATCGACCGGCGCGTCGCCGCCGCCGAAGAGGAACTCCGGCACGCCGGCTCTTATCAGCACGTGATCGAGAGCGGCACGCGCGAAGCCGATTTCAACGCCTTGCTCGCCATCTACCACGCCGAGAAGGCCCGCCGCTCGTGATGGAGAAGAACGATATCGCGTCCGTCCTCGACGAGATCGCCACCTTCATGGAACTGACGGGAGAGAATCCTTTCAAGATCCGCGCCTACTCCGCCGGCGCCCGTATCCTCGAGAACATGACCGAGGACCTCGGCGAGCTGATCGACGGAGGCAAGCTGGCCGAGATCCCCGGTCTCGGCGAAGCGCTCGTCGACAAGATCACGACGCTTCGTCGCGACGGCGTGCTGCCATTCCACCAGAAGCTCAAGGCTTCGATCCCTGCCGGCCTCCTCGAGGTGATGCAGATTCCCGGCCTCGGGCCGAAGAAGGTGCGCGCGCTCTGGACGCAGCTCGCGGTCGAAGATCTCGCGAAGCTCAAGGAAGTATGCGAATCCGGCGCGGTCGCCGAGCTCAAGGGCTTCGGCGCGAAGACGCAGGAGAAGATCCTCGAAGGCATCAAGAACCGCATCGCCTACGGCAAGCGCCACCGCTGGTATGAAGCGGCCGCCATCGCCGAACCGATCCTCGCCGGACTCCGCGCGCTCCCGCAGGTCTCGCTCGCCGAATCCGCTGGTTCGCTCCGCCGCGCCCGTGAGACGGTCGGCGACCTCGACTTCCTCGTGGCCTCGTCGGAACCGAAGCCGATCATGGACTGGTTCGTCGCCTACCCGGGCGTGAAGGAAGTCACCGCCCACGGTGAGACGAAGTCCAGCGTGCGCTTCGAGAACGGCCTCCAGGCCGACCTCCGTGTCGTCCCGGCCGAGCAGTTCTACTTCGCGCTCCATCACTTCACGGGTTCCAAGGAGCATAACGTCGCCATGCGCCATCGCGCCCTTGGCCGCGGGCTCAGCATGAGCGAGTGGGGCTTCAAGTCCGTCGACGAGAAGACCCCCGCGCCCGGCGCCACCAGCGAAGAAGAAGTCTTCCGCGCGCTCGGCCTGCCGTGGATCCCGCCGGAGCTCCGCGAGGGTAATGGCGAGATCGACGCCGCCGAGGCGGGTAAGCTGCCGAAGCTCGTCCAGTTCACCGACCTGCGCGGCGTCTTTCATAACCACACCACGGAGTCCGACGGCGACCATACGCTCGACCAGATGGCGGCCGCGGCCGAAGCCCACGGCTGGGAATACCTCGGTATCTCCGATCACTCGAAGTCCAGCTTCCAGGCCGGCGGGCTCGACGAGGCCCGTCTCGCTAAGCAGCTCGAGGACATCGCGAAGCTCAACGCCTCGAAGAAGTATCGCGTGCGCGTGCTCTCGGGCAGCGAGGTCGACATCCTTAAGGACGGTACGCTCGACTTCACGGATGACGTGCTCGCGCGCCTGGACTTCGTCGTGGCCTCGGTGCACAACCTCTTCACGTTGGACCGCGAGGCCCAGACGGCGCGCATCATCAAGGCCATCGAGAACGAGCACGTCGACATGGTGGGCCATCTCACCGGTCGCCTGCTCAACAAGCGCGAGCCCTACGATGTCGATATCGCCAAGGTCATCGACGCCGCCGCGGCCAACGACACCATCATCGAGCTCAACGCCAACCCGTGGCGCCTTGACCTCGACTGGCGTTGGTGGCGCCGCGCCGCCGAGAAGGGCGTGCTCTGCTCGATCAATCCCGACGCCCATGACACCGACCAGCTGGCCTTCGCCGCCCATGGCGTGCGCATCGCCCGCAAGGGTTGGCTGACGCCGGAGCAGGTGCTCAACACGCGGACGCTCCCGGAAGTGCTGCGCTGGCTGGGTCGCTGAGCGCTCCTTACGGCTCGCCCTGCGGGCTCCGCCCGTCCTATCCTGCCGCATGCTGCACGATAAGCGCCGTCTGCTCCTCATCGCCGGACCTTGCTCCCTCGAATCCGAGGCCAACTGCCGGACTGTCGCCACGGAGCTCAAGGCCCTGGCCGCCCGTCACCCGGAGCTGAACATCATCTTCAAGGGCTCTTACGATAAAGCCAACCGGACCTCGCTCGGCGGCGACCGTGGCCCCGGCATGCAGGCTGGCCTCGACCTCCTCGCGATGGTGAAGAAGGACTACGGCTTCAACGTCCTCACCGACATCCACGGCCCCGAGCAGTGCGAAGCCGTCGGCAAGGTCGTCGACGTCCTGCAGATCCCGGCGTTCATGTGCCGTCAGACGGACCTCCTCGTCGCGGCTGCCAAGACCGGCAAGGTCGTGAACGTGAAGAAGGGCCAGTTCCTTTCGCCGTTCGAGATGCGCTTCGTCGTCGATAAGCTCGAAGGCGCCAAGGCTGCCGAGATCTGGCAGACCGACCGCGGCACGACTTTCGGCTACCAGAACCTGGTCGTCGACATGCGCTCCTTCCCGATCATGGCCGGCTTCGGTCACCCGACCATCATGGACGCCACCCACGCGGTGCAGCTTCCCGGCGCCGCGGGCGGTTCCTCCGGCGGCCAGCGCGAATACGTCCCGGTCCTCGCCAAGGCCGCCCTCGCCGCCGGCGCCGATGGTCTCTTCATGGAGACGCACCCCGACCCGAAGAAGGCGATCTCCGACGGTCCTTCGCAGGTGCCGCTCGCGGAATTCCCGGCCCTCGTGGAATCCTGCCTGCGCGTCTGGAAAGCCGTCCGCGCCTAAGCGGTCAGCTTCGCGATCGCCGCTCGGTCCGGCTTGCCGCTCGCGTTCGTCGGCATGACCGGCACGAACACGTAGCGCCGCGGACGTGCCGCGGGCTCAAGCTGTTCGCAGGCCAGTCGGAGCGCGGCTTCGGTCTCCGGGCCGGCCACGACACACGCCGTCACGACCTCGCCCCAGGTCGCGTCGACCATGCCGAGCACAAGCGCTTCGCGGACGAGTCCGGTCGCGACCAGCGTCTGTTCGACGCGGGCGGGGTCGACCTTCTCTCCGCCAGTGACGATCACGCGGTCGGCGCGTCCGGCGATTCGCACGCTCCCATCCGTCGCCACGTCGCCACGGTCACCGCTTGTCCAAGGATTCGTCATCGGGCCGTCGGGCCAGACGCCGAGTCCCAGCGCAGGGCTGGCAATGGTGACGTGCCCATCAGCATTCGTCGCAAAGCGTATGCCTGGGAGGGGGGCGCCGCGCACGGTTTCACCCGCCCAGATCTTTTCGGGCGGACAGAGCGCGCACGCCGCCGCGGTCTCGGTCGCCCCATAGGTCAGGAAGACCGACAGCCGACGCGCGCGGATTTCGGCGAGCAAGGGCGCGGGCACGGCCGAGCCGCCGAGCAAGACGACCGGGAAGCTTCGGAGCCACGCTTCGCCGGCGGCGTGCGCGAGCAGGCGAGTGAGTTGCGCCGGCACGAGCGAGATGACTTGGGTGCCGTCGGTTGGCAGATCAATGGAGGGCAGGGCGGCGCCTGCGGGGAAGCGTCCGTCGATGACCTGATGTCGTCCGCCGGTCACGCGTGCGCGGAGGGCAGGCATGAAGCCGCTGACATGCCACGGCGGCGTGCACGTCACGCCGTGGAGCACGGGCGAAAGCCCGCGGGCGACGAGCGCGTCGCGCAGGCTGAGCGCCGCGGCGCGGAGCGTCTCGCCGGAATGGATGATGAACTTCACCTTCCCGCCGGTACCGCCGGTCGGGATCATCACCCGGCCTCGCCAGTTCAGCGGAAAATCGCAGGTACCCAGTCCGCGCGGCTCCAAGGTCGCGCCGAGGATCGTCGTCCCCCGCGGGATCTGGCGCGCGGCTTCTTCGAGTTCGGCTCCAGCCCAGTGTGGGTTGCCCAGGAAGACCGGAAGGCCGGCGTCATGCGCGCGCAGCGCCTCGCGCAGATGCTCGGCGTGGTCCGCGTGGAAGACCGCGACGGAGCTCATGTGAGCGCCTGCCAGAAGCCCGCCCAGTCATAGTCCGGGAGTCCGGCCGCCATCGCTCCGGACGGATGGCGATCGCGTCCGTCGTTCTCGAAGCGCCCGAGCGTGTCGAAGCCGACGGTGCCGGCCTGCGGATCCTGCGCCGCGAGCCAGAGCGCGCCTTGGCGGCCGATCGCGGTCTCGAAACAGGAGGAATAGACGACCGCGCCCGCATGCGCTCCGCGCCAGGCACGGAGTTCATCCCAGTCGCCGGCGAGCAGCGGCTTCACGACGACGGTCCCGGCCCAGTCGACGCCACCCGGCGTGAGGAACGATTCATCGAGGGCGACCTTATCGGGGCCGAGCGAGGCGTAGCCCGGATGTCCGACCGGCAGCGGTTGTTCGACGAATTCGATCTGCTCGTGGGCGCGCGCGAACTCCGCCCAGCGTCGCGCCGACTGCAAGTCCAGCGAGCCATTCGCGTCGAGGCGTAGCTTGCCGGGGAAACGCGCCGCCGCCGCGTGGATCGCATCTTCCGATGTCTCCGGCGAGATCTTGAGCTTCAGGGTGCGGAATCCCGCGGCGACTTTGGCATCAGTCTCCAGGACCGAAAGCGTCAGGAGCCCGGCGCAGGGCAGGTTGCCGCCGTAACCGGCGATCTGCTCCCAGTGCCGACAACTGGAGAGGGCCGCCGAAAGGCAGGGAAGCGGCGACGGGGAGGCGGCCACGGCGGCGAGCAGATGCGGCAGGTTGCCTTGGGCCGAACGGAGGAAATCCAACGATTGCTCGATCGTCTCGGTCGGGAAGCCCGGCCAAGGGGCGATCTCGCCATAACCCGTGCCTTGGTCGGATTGCGTCCGCAGCAGGATGCGATCCACGCTGTCCACGGCGCCCGCACCGGTCACGACCGCGGAGCGCAGTCGGCGACGGACACGTTTGAAGTCGAAAAAGCCGCCGGTCATGGGGACGAATAGACGGCAATCCGGACAAACCCGCAAAATCAATTTGCCACCCCTTGGGGGGGTGCCTAACACCCTTTGGGGAAACCGACCACTCATGGCCTCCTCGAAATCCAAGGGCCGCGTTTCCCTCGACGAACGCTTCTACCTGTCCGCGGACGGCTTCTTCCTCGCGAATGCCGGCCTCGGCCTGACGTATGACGACGTCTCCTTGGCCACCCGCTACTCCGAGGTCCTGCCCCGGATGACCCGCCTCGATTCCTCCCTGTCCGAGGCCCTCCCGCTATCCCTGCCGATCGTGTCCTCCGACATGGATACGGTCACCGAGCACCGCATGGCCATCGCGATGGCCCTCAATGGCGGTCTCGGGCTCCTGCACTACAACATGTCGGAAGCCGACCAGGTCGCCGAAGTGCGCCGGGTCAAGAACCACATCCACGGCATGATCGGCGATCCTGCCGTCGTCTCGGCCGATGATACCATCTCCGAAGTCCTCGCTCGCATCGAACGCGACGGTCTGGCCTTCAGCACCTTCCCGGTCACCGCCGCCGACGGTACGCTCCTCGGTCTCCTGCCCGGGAGCGCCGTCAAGGAACGCCACGGCCAGCGCAAGGTCGTCGCCGTCATGATCCCCCGCGACAAGGTCTTCACGGTCGCCGAGAAGGATCTCGGCAAGGACCCCATCGCCACTGCCGACCGCAAGTTCTCCGACCATGTCGGCCAGAACAAGCTCCTCGTCGTCGACGCCAAGAACCGCCTCCGCGGTCTCTTCACCCTCAGCGACATCGAGCGTATCTCCGAAGAATCCCGCGCCCACGTGCGTCCCACCCGCGACGCCGATTTCCGTCTGCGCGTCGGTGTCGCCATCTCGGTGCCCCGCACGGCCGACGGCGAGATCGACCGCACCCGTCTGCTCGGCCACGTCGGCGCGCTCATCGCCGAAGGCGCCGATGCCCTCGCGATCTCCACCGCCCATGGCCACACCAAGGGCGTCGGCGACGCGCTCCGCCTCCTTCGCAAGTCCCATAAGCACATCACGCTCATCGCCGGCAACGTCACCAGCGGCGAAGGCGTCGAGTTCCTCTCCGCGGCTGGCGCCGACACCGTCAAGATCGGCCAAGGTCCGGGCTCCATCTGCACGACCCGCATCGTCGCGGGCGTCGGCATCCCGCAGCTCACCGCGCTTTACGTCGCTTCCCGCGCCGCCGCCAAGAAGGGCGTGCGCATCCTCGCCGACGGCGGCATCACCAAGAGCGGCGATATCGTCAAGGCGCTCACGCTCGCCGACGCGGTCATCCTCGGCGGTCTCCTCGCCGGTTCGCGCGAAGCCCCGGGCAAGCTGATGGAGATCAACGGCAAGACTTATAAGGAATACCGCGGCATGGGTTCGCACGAAGCCATGCGCAAGGGTTCGGCCGCCCGCTACGGACACTCCGCCAACGGCAAGTTCAGCAAGGTCGCGGCTGAAGGCATCGAAGCGCTGAAGGAAGTCTCGGGCACGGTCGACCAGGTCCTCGGCACCCTCGCCGGCGGCATCCAGAGCGGCCTCGGTTATCTCGGAGCCGCCAATCTCGCCGAGCACCGCAAGCGCGCCCGCTACATCCGCGTCACGCCCGCCGGCCAGCGCGAAGCCGCGCCGCACGACGTGATCGAGATCAAGGCCGGCTCCTGATTTCCATGGCTGCTTTCTTCCGAGGCCTGCTCCTCTTCCTCTTCGGTGCCATCGCCGGCGCCGCGGGCATCCTGTTCCTGACGCCGAGCTTCCAGGTCGATATCCGCCGCGGCGACACGGCGATCAAGCCGCTCGATCTCGGCACGCGCGTCGCTCAACCGACGCCTGCTCCGGTCGTCCCCGCGCCGGCCCCGACCAAGGCCACCGCGCCGGCTCCCGCCGTTGCGGTCAAGCCGGCCGCCCCGGCCGCTTCTGCGGTTCCGACGACTCCTGCGACCGCCGAACCGGCGCTCGATTTCGCCGCGATCTCTCGTCACCTCATCCTCTGGCCGACCGCCGTCACGGTGAAGACCCCGACGACGGTGGTCGTGAACGTCGAAGGCCAGAAGCCGCAGGACCTGGCCCTCGAAGCCGGCGCGGTGTTGCAGCTCACCCGCGTGCTGCCGACCGGCCAGCTCGAGGTTCGCGCCAAGGGCACGAAGTTCGAGATCAAGAGCACCTCCACCGACTTCGCCGCCGAACTCGGCAAGCGCGTCTCCGAACTCGTGGCCAAGGGCACCAAGTTCGATTCGCCGTATCCGGCCGCTTCGGCCGTCGCCGCCGCTCCGGAGGCATCCGCACCTTCGGCCACCACGGTCGCGTCCGCTACGCCGGTCGTCGCCGCGCCCAAGCGCCCGCTGACGCTCGCCGAACGCATCGACGTGCTTTACGGTCGCAAGCCTGCCGAGCCGGCAGCGCCCGTCGTTCCTACGTCGCCTCCCGCCCCCGCGGCCCTCATCACGCCGGCTCCGATGCCGGCGCCGGCCACGCCGATCGTCCCCGCCGTCACGCCGGCCCCGGCTGCCGCCCCCGCCTCCGAGCCGACCACCCGCGAAGCCGCCAAGGTGGAAGAAAAGGGCAAGGATCTGGACCGGAAGATGAACCAGCTCTTCCAGTGATCTGCCTGTGAGTCACGCGAAGATCTTTTCCTGGAACGTCAACGGTGTCCGCTCCGCGCTCGGCAAGGGCCTGGGCGAGTTCATCGCCTCCGCCGACCCGGATGTGCTCTGCCTGCAGGAGACCAAGTGCGAGACGGCCGTCGCCTCGACGCTCGGCCTGGCTTTTCCTCATCAGTTCTGGCACGAAGCCGAAAAGAAAGGCTACTCCGGCACCGCGGTGCTTTCGAAGACCGCGCCGCTTTCCGTCGCGACCGACTTCCCCGGCGATCACCCGCCCGAAGGACGCGTGGTGACGGCGGAGTTCAACGGACTCTTCGTCGTCAGCGCCTATGTCCCGAATTCGCAGCGCGAACTCGAACGCCTCGATTATCGCCTGCAGTGGGACGCCGATTTCCGCAAATATCTCGCGCGTCTCGCGAAGAAGAAGCCGGTCGTCGTCTGCGGTGACCTCAACGTCGCCCACGCCGAGATCGACCTGGCCAATCCGTCGACGAACCGCCGCAACGCCGGCTTCACCGACGAGGAACGCGAGTCTTTCAGCCAGCTGCTCGACGGCCATGGTTTCACGGATACCTTCCGCGCTCAGAACCCCTCGCTCGCCCAGCGCTACAGCTGGTGGTCCTATCGCCCGGGTATCCGCGCCCGGAACATCGGCTGGCGTCTGGATTACTGCCTGACCTCCGACGGCCTGAAGTATTCGCAGCCGGACATCCATGATAAGGTCACCGGCTCGGACCATTGCCCGGTATCGGTGCGCGTTCAGGCCGAGCTCTGAGTTTGCTCAAGGAGTTGTCTGGTCGAAGGGATTAACCCGCGGATTTTTTTGGAGGCGCTTCCGTTCGACATACCACATCAGGCCGATGATGAGAGCGAACACGCCACTCACCATCACGAGCAGACCCCAAATACCCCAGAAGTCGTCGCGGTAGCAATCGTCCGGACGCGATGACTGGTAGCGGACGGGGATCTTTTGCCCAACACTCTCGCCGCCGTATAGCTGAACTTCATCTTCATGGGCTTTACCCTGCTCGTCGGCATAGCGCACGACACCGTAAGCGCTGTCATAGGCCTCCCTGTTCTTCCATCGGGCATGATGCACCGTCCGAATACTGATGATCTCGGCTTCGGTCGGGATGCTGGCGAACTGGAAGGCCGCACACCACGCCAGCCAACCGCTGAGGAAGATCGCGCCCAGGCAGGCGACCATGCCGAGCACGCTGAGTTCGCGGGGGGCGGTGGGGCTCATCTTAGCGCGTAGCTTCCCCGGTCAGTCGGCGCACCCAGGGTACGAGCACGAGCAGTAGGACGGTCATCCCGCCCACGAGCAGCGCCTGCTGCCAAAAGAAGTGGGCGAGCGCCTGCGGGTCCTTGGCGTTGAATTCGCCGGCGATCACACCGGCGAGCTTATTGCCGAGCGCGGTGCCGAGGAACCAGATGCCCATGACGAGCCCAGTCAGTTTCACGGGGGCGAGCTTCGTCATCGCGCTCAGGCCGACGGGGCTGAGGCAGAGTTCCCCGATGGTCTGCAGGAAGTAAACGCCGATGAGCCACCATGGGCTGACTTTGCCGGCGGCGGTGAGCTGCGCCGCTGGGACGAGCATCGCGAACGAGAGCCCAAGGAAGACGAGGCCCCAGACGAACTTCATGGGAATCGAAGGCTGACGTTCCCGCAGGCTGACCCAGAGCCACGCGAACAGCGGCGCGAGTGCGAGAATGAAGAGTGAGTTCACGGACTGGAACCACGACGAGGGGAAGGCGAAACCGAACAGCTCATTACGCGTGAGTTCATCCGCGAAGAGCGTGAGCGAGGAGCCGGCTTGTTCGAACACCGCCCAGAAGAGGATCGCGCAGATGAAGAGCACCAAGATGGCCGCAATGCGCCGACTATCTTGATCCCTTTGCACGACGCCAAACCAGATTACGCCGACAAACGGCAGCGAGAAGACGATCGGGTTGATCCAGGCGATATCGTCCGACGCAATCATCACACCGAGCATCGCGGCCGTGCCCACCGCAACCAGCACGAGCTTGCTCCATGGTCGTGGTGCGGTCGCTTCGGGCGGATGTCCGATGTGTGAGAGCCAATGCCAGTGGCGCAAATAGACGATCATGCCGATGGTCATGCCAATCCCCGCGGCGCCGAAGCCCCAGTGCCAGCTATGCGTCGGGTCGAGTCCCCAGCCGTTCAGTATCACGCGGAACGACTCGCTCTGGGCTAGCCAGCCGACCACCAAAGGCGCGGCGAACGCGCCGAGGTTGATGCCCATGTAAAAGAGTG
>Ga0209358_10002343_pt1 | contig 14466 bp, 13 predicted proteins | sample LauGreFa1BDMLBSN_2_FD_187574 | JGI IMG/M metagenome (GOLD analysis project Ga0209358, IMG submission 187574) | Freshwater lake microbial communities from Lake Michigan, USA - Fa13.BD.MLB.SN (SPAdes) (version 2) | ecosystem: Environmental > Aquatic > Freshwater > Lake | place: Lake Michigan, USA... | reverse complement strand
CACGGAGTCGCGCAGTCGCGTGATGCCGCGGGCTGGATTGTGGCGCTGGCCGACATGCCGCGCATCCGCCCTGAAACGATTGCCCGTGTCGCGCAGGTGCTGATGGCGGGCGCCGATATCGTGGCGCCGTCCTATCAGGGCGACCGCGGCCACCCGGTCGCTTTCGGCCGCAAATTCCTGCAAGAGCTGCAGCTGCTCACCGGCGACAGTGGTGCGCGCGCCATCGTCCAGCGCAATCAGGCGATGGTGAAGCTTGTGGATGGTGATGATCCTGGCGTGCTCCTCGACATTGACCGCCGCACCGATTTGCAGCGCACAGCATGATTTATATGTATTTGTTTTTAAAGGAAAAATAATGTCACGCTTCACCGGCACTGAAAACTACGTCGCCACCGACGACCTGATGATGGCGGTCAATGCGGCGCTGGCGCTGGGGCGCCCGCTGCTGATCAAGGGTGAACCGGGTACCGGCAAGACCATGCTCGCGCTGGAAGTGGCGAAGGCGCTGAAGCGGCCGCTGCATGAGTGGCACGTCAAATCAACGACCAAGGCGCAGAACGGCCTTTATGAATACGACGCGGTGTCACGGCTGCGCGATTCACAGCTCGGTGACCCGCGGGTCCAGGATATCGGCAACTACATTGTGCAGGGCATGTTGTGGAAAGCGTTTGCCGCTGATGAGCCCACCGTGCTGCTGATTGATGAGGTGGACAAGGCCGACATCGAATTCCCGAACGACCTGCTGCGCGAACTCGACCGTATGGAGTTCTATGTCTACGAGACTCAGCAGCTGATCAAGGCCAAACACCGCCCGCTGGTGATCATTACCAGCAACAATGAAAAGGAACTGCCCGACGCCTTCTTGCGGCGCTGCTTTTTCCATTACATCCGATTCCCTGACGCCGATACGATGGCGCAGATTGTCGAAGTGCATTTTCCCGGCATCAAGAAGCAGCTGCTGTCGCAGGCGCTCAATGCCTTTTTTGAAATCCGCGATGTGCCGGGGCTGAAGAAAAAGCCGACCACCTCGGAACTGCTCGACTGGCTGAAGCTGCTGATGGCCGAAGACATCCCGCCGGAAGCGCTGCACAGTCAGGATACGCACAAGATCGTGCCGCCGCTGCACGGGGCATTAATTAAAAATGAGCAGGACGTTCATTTATTTGAGCGGCTGGTGTTCATGTCGCGGCGGCAGAAGTAAATTCGCGGGATGCTGCTGAATCTGTTCAAGAGCATGTTCGGTCGCTCCAGTGCCGCGGCGGCACCGGAGGCGGCGGAGGACAATCCGCTGGTCTTCTGGTTTGCCAAACGCCGCGGCCGGCGGCTGGTCAAGCTTCTGCATTACCTGGAGGTGTACCACCGCCATTTCTCCCGTTACCGCGGCCGCGCGCCTGTAATCCTTGAAGTTGGCGTGTTCGACGGCGGCTCGCTCGACATGTGGCGCGATTATTTCGGCCCGGGTGTGCGGATCTATGGTGTGGACGTCGATGCGCGATGTAGTGCTTTTGCCGCGCCCGACACCACGATCATTATTGGTGATCAGGGTGATCGCGATTTTCTCAAGCGGTTGCGCGAGCAAATCGGACAGGTTGATATCCTGATCGATGACGGCGGCCATCATATGAATCAGCAGATCGCGACCTTCGAGGAGCTTTATTCGATGGTCTCCGAGGACGGCATTTATCTGTGCGAAGACATGCACACCTCGTATTGGACCGAATTCGGCGGTGCTTACCGCAAACCCGAAACTTTTGTTGAATACAGCAAGGCGATGATCGATCAGATCAATGCCTGGCACAGCAAGGGTCCGGCAGAATTCGCGGTGAATGATTTCACGCGCTCAGCATATTCCCTGCATTATTACGACAGCATGCTGGTGATCGAAAAACGGCCGATGACGCCGCCCGTTGTCGTATCGACCAGGGCCTGAGTGATGAACGGATTGCGGAGCACGAATTGCTGATCGAATTTTTCCTCAAGCTGCGTCAGGGCGGTGTCCCGGCGTCGATCAAGGAATTCCTGATGCTGATCGAGGCACTGGAAAAGCAGGTCGCTTTTGGCAGCGTTGAGGAGTTTTACCATCTGGCGCGCACCTGTCTGGTCAAGGATGAAAAGTTCTTCGATCGTTATGACCTGGTGTTCGCGGCCTACTTCAAGGGTGTGGTCGGTATTGATGCCGCTGCGGCAGTGATTCCCGAGGACTGGCTGCGCAAGCTGGTCGAGAAAAACCTCAGTGATGAAGAAAAGAAGCTGATTGAGTCGCTGGGCGGCTGGGAAAAACTGATGGAGACGCTGAAAAAACGTCTCGAAGAACAAAAGGTGCGTCATCAGGGCGGCAGCAAATGGATCGGCACCGGCGGCACCAGTCCCTTCGGCGCCTATGGTTACAACCCGGAAGGCATCCGCATCGGCCAGCATGAATCACGCAACCGCCGTGCGGTGAAGGTCTGGGACCAGCGCGAGTTCAAGAATCTGGATGACCAGGTGGAGCTCGGCACGCGAAACATCAAGGTGGCGCTGCGCAAGCTGCGCAAGTTCGCACGCACCGGCGCCCCCGAAGTTCTGGACATGGATGACACCATCCGTTCCACCGCAAAAAACGCCGGCTGGCTGGATCTGAAAATGGTTCCGGAGCGGCACAATGCAGTGAAGGTGTTGCTGTTTTTTGATATCGGCGGTTCGATGGATGATCACATCCGTGTCTGCGAGCAGCTGTTTTCGGCGACACGCACCGAGTTCAAGCATCTCGAATATTTCTACTTCCACAACTTCCTTTATGAGCGGGTGTGGAAGGACAATCGCCGCCGCGCTACCGAGCGGATATCGACCTGGGATGTGTTTCATACCTATCCGCACGATTACAAAGTGATTTTTATCGGTGACGCGACGATGAGTCCCTACGAAATCACCTATCCCGGCGGCAGCGTCGAACACAGCAACGAGGAGCCGGGTGCGTTGTGGTTGCAACGCGCGCTGGATGTGTATGCGAATGCGATCTGGCTCAATCCCCAGCCCGAAGCGGTGTGGAATTATCACGAATCCATCGGCATCACCCGCGAGTTGATGGGCGGGCGCATGTTTCCGCTGACCCTCGACGGACTCGAGCGCGGCATGCGGCTGCTCAGTAGAGCACAGTAGGCTGCGTAACCCGCTGCGCTTCGCGTGTGAAACAGGAGCCGTGACTATCAAACCCGCAACTACGCCGCAGCGCCGCGATGTGATGCTGCAGATGCTCGCGGACTATGCGTCGCATGAGCTGATGCCGTCGGCCTATGTGATTGATGCGGCACAGACGCGGTTGATCGATGCGCTGGCCTGCGCTTTCGGTGCGGCACCTGAGCCGGGTTGTCAGCGCGTACTCGATACGCTGGTTGCACAATGCCCCGGCACTGCGGGCATTCCGGTACCGGCGACGCAATGGGTACTGGATCCGCAGCGCGCGGCGTTTGCGCTGGGCACGCTGATCCGCTGGCTGGACTTCAGTGACACTACTTTCTGGGGCAGTCATCCCTCTGACAGCGTTGGCGCGATCATTGTTGCTGCTGCGATGCGCGAGCGTGCGGGTAATGCGGTGACCGTTAGTGATCTGCTGCGCTGGCTGATCCAGGTTTATGAAATCCACGGCGGACTGGTTGAGGCCAACCGTTTCGACAGTTCGACCAACGCGCTGGACAACGTGTTCTGCGCGAAGATCGCGACGGCCGGCGTTGCAGCGAAGATCCTCGGCGGTAACCGCGATACGGTATTTTCCGCGCTGTCGCATGCCTGGGTGGACGGGCAGAGTTCACCGGTCTATCGCCATCCCCCGAATATCGGGCCGCGCAAAGCCTGGGCTGCGGCTGATGCCGCCTGCCGTGGTCTGTGGTTCGCGCAGCTGGGCGTCAGCGGCGAGCCGGCTTGCCTGACGGCGATCAGCGCCGACACCTGGGGGCTGACACCTTCACGCCTGCACGGCATCCCGCCGAAAATCGACCGCGTATTGAGCGATCGCATTCTGGTGGAAAGCACCATCCTCAAGCTGGTGCCGGGACAGAGAAACGGCACCACGGCGATTGAAGTGGCAATCCGTCTGCATGCTTCGGTGGCGCCGCGACTGGCAGAAGTGAAGGAAATCCGTGTCTACACCCATGACGAGGCGATGCGCCGCATCAACGTGGTGGGGCTGCTGCCGAACGCCGAGGCGCGTGATCATTGCCTGCAGTACATGGTCGCGGCGGCGCTGATCTATGGCCGCATTGCCAATTGGCATTACTCCGATGAGGCGGCGGCGCATCCGCAGCTCGATGTCCTGCGTGCAAAGGTGCGGTTGATCGAACACGCGAAATACAGCCGCGACCATCACGACCCTGAAGTGCGCAGCTGCGCCAATGCAATTGAAGTCGAATTCACCGACGGAAAAGTCTCGGAGCATGTTGAAGCGCTGTTTCCGGCGGGCGATCCGCGTCAGGGTGATCCGGGTGGTGTATTGCTGGCGCAGAAGTTTGCGTCACTGGCGGGGCCGGTGCTCGGTGCGACGCGGCTGGCAGCCTTGCAGCATCTGTTTGCCGAGCCGGAGAAGCTGCGCAGTCTGTCGGTGTCGCGCTTCCTGGCGATGCTGGTGGTGGACGGACGCTGAACCCGCGCCTGCGGGTCCGGCTTCCGTTATTTCAAGCAGTTTTCAAACCGTTACTTCATGTAGCGCGATTCGAAGCGCGCCCGCAGCTTGCCTCTGCTGTCCTGCAGTTCCAGTATTTCCCCTGAGATTTTCTGGGTGGCGGTGGCATTAATCGCTGATAGGAAACGGTTTTCCAGATCGGCCGCGGTATCCAGGCAGGCCATCCGTGTTACGGCCATCCCCTTGAAGCGCAGACCCGCACCCGCGATCTCGTAACTGCCGTGGAAGCTGTTGCAGCCGGAAAATCCGCTGACGGCATTTTTGTCCGAGCGCAGCACCATATGCGGCTCACGCGCACCGGCTTTGACTTCAACCGATTTGCCTTCAATCTCGACGGCTTTCCAGTAAGTTTCGATCAGTCGGGCCTGTGACTTCGCGCTGTCGGTCTGCGCGCAGCCGGCGAACAGCACGCCGGCCGCAACTGCAATCAGCAACCGTTTCATCCAGCGATCAGCCGCGGTTGATGTGGTAATGCGCTTCCGGCACAGGGTAGGCGGCAGCGCCGAAGGTGTCGGTGATCGCTTTGTTGGTGTCGAAATACACTTGCCAGTAATGATTGGTGTGGGTGTACGGACGCACCGCCAGCACCGGACCCAGCGGAGTGAAGTCGATGACTTCGACATCGGGCGCCGGCGTGGTCGATACATTGGGGATGCGCGCCAGCGATTCCTTAAGGCGCTTGATCGCATCGTGCACGTTGACGCCGTGTGCCAGTTGCGCAGTGCGGTCAACGCGGCGGTACGGGTTGGTCGAGAAGTTCTGGATGGTGTCGGAGAAGATCTTGTTGTTGCCGACGATATTGAGCACGTTGTCTGGGCTGTTGATCGCGGTGCCGAACAGGCCGATTTCCATCACCGTACCTTCAACCCCGCCGGCCTTGATGTAGTCGCCGACCTTGAACGGACGCAGTGTGACCAGGAAAGCACCGGCGGCAAAGTTGGCCAGCAGGCCGCCCCAGGCGGCGCCGATGGCAATACCCATCGCGGCAACCAGAGCGGCGAAGGAGGTGGTTTCAACGCCGAAGTAGCCGAGGATGGCGACAACAAGGGCTATGTTCAGTGCGACGCTGACAATGTTGCCGATGTAGCGCAGCAGCGTCGGATCGACTTTCTGTTTGGTCAGTCCGGCGGATACCAGCCGCACGGCGAGGCCGATCAGCCAGCGGCCGATGATCCAGACGGCGATGGCGCCGAGAATTTTCAGCCCGAGCGTGGTCAGCGTGGCGGTGATGGTGTCCATGATGTGCTGCATGTTCATTATTGTTCTCCCTTGGTGTTGCGGTGGAAAAAGCCTGGAAATTTGCGAAACGCGGGCATGTTAACCCGTGTTGTATCGGGGGAAAACCCCGTAATTGCGTGAGCGGGTATCAGGAGCGTGGCGTCTTGCTGGCAATCCGCGATACGAACTTTGCCTTGTCTATGACAACCCGCTCATGGGTACCCTCCGTAATGCGGTCCACGCCGTCATGTGCCACCACCGAGAATTGCAGTCGCCGACCGTCGACGCGGTCGAGCGTGACATCGACGGTGACAGTCAGTCCCGGTGGTGTGGCGGCGAGATGCGGGAAATGGACCAGCGTGCCCAGTGATTGTTCTTGCGGCCAGTCAAGGTGGGGTTTGATGGCCTCGATGCAGGCCCATTCCATCAGGCCGACCATGAAGCCGGTGGCCAGCACCTCGGGCATTTGCCGGAACGATTCCGATTCCGGATACAGGTGGGGGACGGTTTTGTTGTCCGGTACGGTGTAGCGGAACTGATACCGGAGTCCGGCTTGCAGTGTGGGTTTCACGGTGCGGCCGCCTGAGGTTGGGAAAGGGCCGGATAGTTTACAACCGGCGCGCGGCTTCCCGGTCGAGCATGGCGGCCTTGCGTGCGCTGCCCCAGCGATAGCCGGTCAGTGCTGCGGAAGACCCGTGACTGCGCCCCGATTCTTGCGATGCCGTTTAACGCGGTAGTTTGCGGCGGTCGCCTGCCGGGGGCGGGGCGACTTTCATGATTTCGTCGATGGTCGTCACACCGGCGGCGATTTTCATGGCGCCGCTGATGCGCAACGGTTTCATGCCGTCCTTGAAGGCCGCATCACGCAGGGCTTCGAGATCGGCCGACTCGACCAGGCGTTCGCGAACGGCCGGTGACATCAGCATCATTTCATAAATGCCGACGCGTCCCAGATAGCCGGTCATCCGGCATTCGAGGCAGCCCTTGTTGATGTAGGTCTTGCCTTTCGGATTGGCGGCTTTCCATGGCGAGACCAGCGAATCCCACAACTCGTCGTCGTAATCATGCTGCTCCTTGCAGTGCGGACACAGCGTGCGCACCAGACGCTGCGCCATCACACCGAGCAGTGTCGATTGGAGCAGATAGGGCGGTACTCCGAGGTCGAGCAGGCGGGTCACTGCAGAGGGCGCGTCGTTGGTGTGTAGCGTGGACAGCACCAGGTGGCCGGTCAGCGCCGCCTGTACCGCCATTTCAGCAGTTTCGAGGTCGCGGATCTCGCCGACCATCACGATGTCCGGGTCCTGGCGCATCAGCGTGCGGATGCCGGATGCGAAGTCGACGCCGATGGCGGTCTGCACTTGCATCTGGTTGAAGCTCGGTTCGACCATCTCGATCGGGTCCTCGATGGTGCAGACATTGACGTCGGGCGCAGCGAGCTTTTTCATCGTCGAATACAGCGTCGTGGTCTTGCCCGAGCCGGTCGGGCCGGTGACCAAGATGATGCCGTGCGGGGCGGCGGAGATCTGCGCCCATTTCTTTTCTTCTTCTTCCGAGAAACCGAGTTCGCGGTAATCCTTGACCAGGGTATCCGGATTGAAAATCCGCATTACCAGTTTTTCGCCGAAGGCGGTGGGCATGGTCGACAGCCGCAATTCAACTTCATCGCCGTCCGGGGTGACGGTCTTCAGCCGGCCGTCCTGCGGGCGGCGTTTTTCGACGACGTCCATGCGGCCGAGAATCTTGATGCGAGAGGTCATCGCCGCCATCACCGGCGTCGGGATCTGGTAAACGAGGTGCAGTGCGCCGTCGATACGGAAACGCACGTTGCCGACTTCGCGGCGCGGCTCAATATGAATGTCGCTGGCGCGCTGTTCGAAAGCGTAATTGAACAGCCAGTCGCAGATATGGACGATGTGCTGGTCATTTGCATCCAGCTGGCCGCTGCGGCCGAGCTGCACCAGCTGCTCAAAGTTGGCGATGTCGGAAACCGCGCCCTTGTCCTTGGCATTGGCGCCTTTGACCGAGCGGGCAAGGTTGTAGAACTCGACGATATAGCCCTGGATGTCGACCGGGTTCGCTACAACACGCTTGATGTCGAGCCGCAGCACCTGTTTCAGCGATGCTTCCCAGCTGCGCACGCCGGGGTCGGAGGTGGCGATGGTGGCTTCGCGGGTGTTAACAGCAATGGGCAGGATTTTGTATCGCGCCGCGTAGGCGTTCGACATCACCTTGGTCACCGCGGTGAAGTCGATCTTGAACGGATCGATGTGCAAATAAGGCAGCGAGGATTTTTCGGCCAGCCACTGCATCAGCGTTTCAATCCCCAGTAGCTTGCGTGGATTGCGCGGATCTTTCCATTTCTGGTCGGCAATCACCATCATGGGGTGCGCATCGGATTTGCTGAAGCGCCGGTTGGCGACCAGTTTTTCGGCTTCTTCGCGCGGCACCAGGTTGTCTGCGATCAGGTCGGCGACCACCTGCGCGAGGGTTAGCGGATTGTCGCCTTGGGTCGGGACGTTGGGCGGCGAAGGTTGGACAGTAGCCATGACTCAGGAATATACCAATATTCAATGATTTACGGACGATTATGCGAGTGAAAGCCGATTCTTGCGGGGTGGTTGTCATTGCCCAGTTAATTGCACTATATAAGTGCGTAAATTAACAAATTGCACAATATAAGTGCATCAATGATGGTGCTCTACCCAGTATTTCTAATAAAAACAATGGATTGGAATCTAGAACAGTAATTGCTTTAGTAATCCGGTTATTTTTCACGGGGGGAGTGCAATGGAAGCCATCAAAGTCAGCACCGACACGTTGTTCATATTGCTGGGCGCGATCATGGTTCTGGCCATGCATTCGGGCTTTGCGTTTCTGGAAGTAGGTACGGTGCGACGCAAGAACCAGGTCAATGCGCTGGTGAAGATACTTACTGACTTTGCGGTCTCGACCATTGTGTATTTTTTCATCGGTTATGGCGTGGCCTATGGCGTCTCGTTCATGGTCGGTGCGGATCAGTTGGCCGAGAAAAGCGGATTCGAAGTCACCAAGTTCTTTTTCCTGCTGACGTTTGCTGCCGCTGTGCCGGCGATCATTTCGGGCGGCATTGCCGAGCGCGCCAAATTCAACCCGCAATTGATTGCAACGATGGTGATCGTCGGTTTCATATATCCCTTTTTCGAGGGCATCGCCTGGAATGACCGTTTCGGTATTCAGCCCTGGATCGAGGCGACGACCGGCAACAAGTTCCACGACTTCGCCGGGTCAGTCGTTGTGCATGCGGTTGGCGGCTGGATCGCATTGGGTGCGGTGATTCTGCTCGGACCGCGTATCGGTCGTTACACCAAGGACGGCATGATTGCGGCCCATCCGCCGTCGAGCATTCCCTTCCTGGCCCTTGGAGCCTGGATTCTTACTGTCGGCTGGTTCGGCTTCAACGTGATGTCGGCGCAGACCATCGACAAGATTTCAGGGCTGGTGGCGGTTAATTCGCTGATGGCGATGTCAGGCGGAATCATTGTCGCTCTGGTGATCGGCCGCAACGATCCGGGCTTCGTGCATAACGGCCCGCTCGCCGGTCTGGTGGCGGTTTGCGCCGGCTCGGATGTGATGCATCCGGCTGGCGCTCTCGTCACCGGCGGCGTTGCCGGCGCGCTGTTTGTCTATATGTTTACGCTGACCCAGAACAAGCTGAAGATCGACGATGTGCTCGGTGTGTGGCCGCTGCACGGTCTCTGCGGCGCCTGGGGCGGCATCGCCTGCGGCATTTTCGGCTCAAAAGCGCTGGGCGGCATCGGCGGGGTGAATATGACGGCTCAGCTGATAGGTACTGCCCTGGGTGTTGTGATCGCGCTGATCGGCGGCTTCGTGGTTTACGGTGTGCTCAAAGCGACGCTGGGCATTCGTCTGGACCGCGAGCAGGAGTTCAACGGATCAGACCTGTCGATTCACAAGATCACCGCGACGCCGGACCGCGAAGCGAACTGGTAAGAAGAGCAGCACCCCGGTCTTGGCCGGGGTGTTTCGTTCAGAACGTCGCCGTCCCTCGCATTGCGTAACAGCCGGCGGCATTCGCCGTCCATAACTCCACCGATTTTCCGTCGCCCGACGGCTGGCCGTTTACGCTGAAGGTTTCCTGATGGAAGACCGGATGCGTGGCACGGTAGTCCAGCGTGCGCAACGGGCGTGGATCATTGCGGCGGCACAGATCCAGCAGCAGGGTGGTCTGCAGCGGGCCGTGCACGATCAGTCCCGGATAACCTTCGGCCTGCCGGCAATAATCGATGTCGTAATGGATGCGGTGGCCGTTGAAAGTGATGGCGGAGTAGCGGAACAGTACGGATTCGCTCGCCTGCAGTTCACGTCGCCAGGCGGCCTGTTGCGGCGCGGGTTTACCGGCTGGCGATGCGTCGCCGGGCTTTGCAGCATCGCGATAGACGATGTCATGTTCCTCGACAATTGCGGTCGTGCCGTTGGCGCTCACGGTGTGGCGCACGGTAACAAAGACCAGATTGCCACTTTTACCGGACTTGGCTTCGACCGACAGGATTTCGGATTCACGGCGCAGGGCATCACCGATGCGTACCGGCGCACGGAAGTCGATGCGGCCGCCGGCCCACATGCGTCGGGGTAACGGCACAGGCGGCAGAAAACCGCCGCGCTTCGGGTGACCGTCATGGCCGAGCTCGGCATTCGGTGCGGTTTCAAGAAAATACAGCCAGTGTCCGCTGTGCGGAATGACATCGCCGGCTTTCGGTGGCGGATCCTTGCGGTCGAGCGTGGCTGACAACGCTGCAACGGGAAAGCCCGTGGCGGTGTCTTCGTGGCTTTCCTTTTTGCCGATCCAGCTGCGCAGATGGTTGATGTCCATTTCCATATCGGTTATCCCAAGGCCAACACGCGCGCCAGATCGCGTGCACTGTGTTTATCCATATTGAGCACGGCGTCGCGAATGCGTTCGGCCTGCGGTTTCGAAATCACCAATGAGGCGTTGTCGAAGAATTTTTCGGTAATGTCTTCGGAAGTCAATGCGCGGTCGCCGGCACCGCGGTTGATTTTTTCCATGTGCACCAGTTCGCGACCGTCCTTGGTGGTGACGACCACGCCGCCCGAGAAATATTTCGGGAAGGCTGAATCCGGATCGGCTTCGTGGTTCACTTTCTGAGCCAGTGCGAGGATGGCCGGATCGTTGAGGGCATCGGTTTCCAGTTCAGTGAAACCGAATTTGCCGCGGACGAAACAGGCGGCGAGCACAAATTGCACGCTGAACTTGGCCATGTAGTCCGATACCGGACGGCGGCGCATTTCCGGCGGCTCGGCGATGTAATGGAAAGTTTCAGGGTGCAGCAACGCTCGTACTTTGACGATGTCTTCCGGTTTGATATTGTGCTTGCGGCGGATCGCCAGTGCCGAGTCGGCGCAGGCATGCAGCAGGTGGCAGATCGGAAAGGGTTTGATCGCGACTTCCTTGAACAGCCATTCCTGTCCGAGATTGCGCGTCATCGCGCCCATATCGACTTCCTTGAAGCGTGTACCGGTGTGCGAACGGAAGATTCCGTCCTCACCTTCATAGATCTTGCGGGTACCGACAAAACCGCCGCTGGCGAGACCGGCGGCGGTGATGCCGCCGACGCCGGCCCAAGCCGGATGCAGGCGTTTGTTCCAGGCGCCGTCGGCGCGGTGTTCCGAGATGGCCGATGCCGTGCTGCCGGCGAAGCCCTGTGCGTATTGCAGGCGCTGCGGGCTGAGCTTGAACAGTTTGCCGGCGGCAACCGAGCAGCCGAAATGACCGGCGATGCCAGTGGTGTGGAAGCCCTGGGTATGCATGGTGCCGCCTGCCGCAACACCGAGGCGCGTGGCGATTTCAACACCCAGGATATAGGCCATCAGCAGATCGGCGCCGGAGGCATCGCGTTTTTCGGCAACGCCCAGCGAGCAGGGAAAGGAACTGGCGGTCGGGTGGACGATAGCGCCGGGGTGGGTGTCGTCGTAATCTAAGCCGTGGGCGAGAATGCCGTTCATCAGTACGGCATCGCGCATCGGCAGCTTGATGTTCATGCCGATGACGCTGTTGTTGCCGCCTTCGGCGAGGTTGCTGATGCCGGCCAGTGCATGCTGGGCGAAATCAAACCGCGTTGCGGCGAGGGCGGTGCCGGCGACATCCAGTGCGTGCAGTTTTGCGCGTTCGCGAACGTCTGCAGGAATCGCGTCCGGCGTCAGGTTGGCGGCGAACTCGGCAATCTGTTGCGAGATCGACAGGGTGGTGGCGGTTGCTGGCGCGGCGGCGGGTGCAGGTTGTGTCGACATGGCGAAATCCGGATGGATGGCGAGTGAAAGACGGGCAATGACTGTAGCAGTTTCCCGTCTGCGGGTCGGTCGCCGTTTCGCATGCTGGGCATGTTGCGTTGCAAATGTAATGATGCGCATCCCCCGCTGCTTTTATAATGCGGGACTGCAATCGTTCCGTTCAAACTGAGCGGGTGCATATTTTTAAATAATTGTTTTTATTGATAAAAAGAGGTGAACATGGAATGGCTGTCAGATCCGAATGCATGGCTCGCGCTGGCGACGCTGACGGCACTGGAAATTGTCCTCGGTGTGGACAACATCATTTTCATTTCCATCCTCTGTGGACGCCTGCCTGAACACCAGCGCGCCAAAGCGCGCAACATCGGTCTGATGTTTGCGATGCTGACCCGCATCGGTTTGCTGTTCACGCTGACCTGGCTGATGTCACTGACTGCGCCGCTGTTTGCACTGTTTGCCCACGAACTTTCCGGTCGCGATCTGATTTTGATCAGCGGTGGGCTTTTCCTGCTGTGGAAAAGCGTGCATGAGATCCACAACTCCCTGGAAGGGCCCATGGACGGGAACGAGGGTAGCGTTGCGGTGGCGGCGACTGCCACTTTCGGCGCGGTGATTGCGCAGATTGCGGTGATCGACATCGTGTTTTCGCTGGACTCGGTAATCACAGCGGTCGGCATGGTCGATGAACTGTCGATCATGGTGGTGGCTATTGTCATTGCCGTGGGCGTGATGCTGTTCGCTGCGGGTCCGATCGGCGCTTTTGTCGACCGTCATCCGACGATCAAGATGCTGGCGCTGTCCTTCCTGATCCTGGTCGGTGTTGCACTGATCGGTGAAGGCTGGGAAATGCACATACCCAAGGGTTACATCTACTTCGCGATGGCGTTTGCGGTTGTTGTTGAAATGCTCAATCTGCGCATGCGTGCAAAACGCGCGCCGGTGGAGTTGCACAAGCAACTGCCGTAACAAGCACAAGAAAACAGGCGGACCAAAAAACACAGCCCCGGAAACGGGGCTGTGTTTTTTTCGGGGTTTACCGGATTTTCAGAAAGCCGACAGGCCGGTAATGGCGCGGCCCAGAATCAACGCATGGATGTCATGCGTTCCTTCGTATGTGTTCACTGCTTCCAGGTTCATCACATGGCGGATGACGTGGAACTCGTCAGAGATGCCGTTGCCGCCGTGCATGTCGCGGGCGACGCGAGCGATGTCCAGAGCCTTGCCGCAGGAATTGCGTTTGAGGATGGAGATCATGTCCGGCACCACGCGGTCTTCATCCATCAAACGGCCGAGGCGCAGCACAGCGTGCAGGCCCAGCGTGATTTCGGTCTGCATATTGACCAGTTTCAGCTGCACCAGCTGGTTGGCGGCGAGCGGGCGGCCGAACTGTTTGCGGTCCAGCGTGTAGGTGCGTGCGGCATGCCAGCAGAATTCCGCGGCGCCGAGCGCGCCCCATGCAATGCCGTAGCGCGCCTTGTTCAGGCAGGAGAAAGGACCCTTCAGGCCTGAAACATTGGGCAGCACGTTTTCGTCGGGCACGAACACGTTGTCCATCACCACTTCACCGGTCACCGAGGAACGCAGGCTGAATTTGCCCTCGATCTTGGGTGTGGTCAGGCCCTTCATGCCTCTTTCGAGAATGAAGCCGCGGATCACGCCGGAATCGTCCTTGCCCCAGATCATCAGTACATCGGCGAGCGGGGCGTTGGTGATCCACATTTTTGCGCCGCTCAGCAGCCAGCCGCCGTCGGTCTTGCGGCCGCGGGTGATCATACCGGCCGGATCAGAGCCGGCATTGGGTTCAGTCAGGCCGAAGCAGCCGATCCATTCGCCGGTGGCCATTTTGGGGAGGTATTTCTGTTTCTGGGCTTCGCTGCCGAAGGCGTAGATCGGATACATCGCCAAGCTGGATTGCACGGACAGCGCCGAGCGGTAGCCGCTGTCGACACGCTCGACCTCGCGCGAGATCAGGCCGTAACAGACGTGGTTGACGCCGGCACAGCCGTAGCCTTCGATGGTGGACCCGAGAAAACCCAGTGCGCCCATCTCGTTCATGATTTCGCGGTGGAATTTCTCGTGGCGGTTGGCCTCGAGCACGCGCGGCATCAGTTTTTCCTGGCAATAGGCCCGTGCCGCATCCCGCACCATACGCTCTTCATCACTGAGCAGGTCGTCGAGCAGCAGCGGGTCGTCCCACTGAAACTCGTTTTTGGTCGAGGACTTTGCGGCGTTCATCGGGGTCTCCGGATACAATGCAGGTTATGAAAGTCATTCGATTTTAGATCATT
>Ga0209358_10002341_pt1 | contig 14476 bp, 16 predicted proteins | sample LauGreFa1BDMLBSN_2_FD_187574 | JGI IMG/M metagenome (GOLD analysis project Ga0209358, IMG submission 187574) | Freshwater lake microbial communities from Lake Michigan, USA - Fa13.BD.MLB.SN (SPAdes) (version 2) | ecosystem: Environmental > Aquatic > Freshwater > Lake | place: Lake Michigan, USA... | reverse complement strand
GGTCAGGCTCTCGATATTATACCCCCGGCCGGAAAACAGCCCGGCAATACGCGCCAGCACACCCGGCTCATTGTCCACCAGCACGGAAAGCGTATGGCGGGCGGGAATGCTGGAAACAGGGGCATCAGAATAGTGCGATTTCATCGGTATGATCTTTCAGACTGGGACGGATTTACAAGATTAAGGCCGGAACGGGCCAATAGGGGCTTCATCAATTTCATCATGCGCGACAATCCACGGCTCCTGCATCGCATCGTTCTGCCATGCCGAGAAGCTCGCCGTGTCCATCACCGCATCCATATAGCGGCGAATGAGGGGGTCAACCGCGATCGAATAACTCTGGAAGCGCGTCACAACCGGCGCATACATCGCATCCGCCGCGCAGAACGACCCGAAGAGAAACGGTCCCTGCCCGCTAAACCGCGTCAGCGCATCCGTCCAAAGCTTCGTGATCCGCGCCACATCCTTTGCAACAAGCTCGCCACGGTCGATTTGAGCATAGCGCTTGCGCAAATTCATCGGGCACGCGCCCCTGATCCCGCGAAATCCGGCGTGCATTTCATTCGAGATGACCCGCGCAAAAGTCCGCGCCTTGATCTCGCGCGGCCAGACATGCTTGTGCGGAAACCGGTCAGCCAGATACTCCATGATCGCGAGCGACTCCCAAACGGTCACCTCCCCGTCCACAAGAACCGGCACCGTGTTCCCCGCCTGATAAGCGTTCACACGCGGGCGGAACTCGGGCGTATCGAGCGGGATCATATCTTCCTCGAACTCGATACCGAGTTCCTTCATCAAGATCCACGGCCGCAGCGACCAGGAGGAGTAGGTCTTGTTCCCGATAGCAAGTTTCATAGGCCCATCTCCTGAACAGAATTAACGTGCGGGATAACACCGAGAGCCGACGACCGCTTGATAAGCGGCATGTCTGAAGTGACAAACGCGTCCGCATCCGATGATAAAGAAACATGAAGTGCATCAGGCAGATCAAGGCCTCCTTGATTCCAGTTAAGCGCCTTCGCGACTGCATCGGACGGATAAAATGAGACATTCGGCATGGCCTGCAAGCGTCGAAATGCCAGCTCTATCTCATTGCGCGGCACGTTATAAACGGCGCGAAGCACCCACTCGCTTTCCAGTAATACCGTAGCTGTCACCAAAATGAGGTTATGTCTCATGGCATCGAGAACTTTAGCCTTCGACGGATCATCTCGCTCCGTTAGAAACGTCACGACGATATTGGTGTCCACCGAAATCATCGGCCCCATTCCTTTCGGAATAAAGCCGCGATAGCCGCGTCTTCGTCCGCACGCGAAGGCACTGGCCCGCCGACTTTGAGGCAGCCCGCTACAGCATCGATTTCACTTTCAGTCGGCAAGCGAAGGGCCTTGCGCACTTGATGCAAGACGATGGCATCGTTCTCGACCCCAACCGACAATGTTGCACCTGCCTCAAGATGAAGACGGTCACGAATACTTTTCGGGATCACCACCTGTCCCTTGCTGGATACGCGTGTCGTTTCCACACCTTCTCTCCCGTAAAGACTTCAATTCATCACAAAAGTAAGACAAAAGTAAGATAAACCTAAGTCTGTTGTGAGACAAGTCCCGTTAAACGAGCGCCTTGCCCTTCGCGTCAATCACATTGCCGATATTCTGATCGCCTGCATCCGAGAGATCATTCAAAATCATCTCGTTATGCGCCTTGCCCGACGGGATCATCGGGAAGCAATTCTCGGTTTTGGCAACGAGGCAATCGAAAATCACCGGTCGCGGCGTATCGATCATTTCCATGATTGCATCATCGAGCTTGGCCGGATCCGAGCAGCGAATACCAACGCCGCCATAGGCCTCCGCGAGCTTCACGAAATCAGGCAGCGAATCCGAGTAGCTCTCCGCATAGCGCCCGCCATGCAGCAATTCCTGCCATTGCCGCACCATGCCCATATATTCATTGTTGAGAATGAAAATCTTGACCGGCAGACGATACTGCACCGCCGTCGACATTTCCTGCATGTTCATCAGGATCGACGCCTCGCCCGCAATATCTATCACCAACGCCTTCGGATTGGCCATTTGCGTCCCGATCGCCGCCGGCAATCCGTATCCCATCGTCCCGAGACCGCCCGACGTCATCCAGCGATTGGGCTCCTCGAACCGGAAATACTGCGCTGCCCACATCTGGTGCTGGCCCACTTCGGTCGTGATATAGGGGTCGCGGTCCTTGGTCAGCGCATAGAGCCGCTCAATCGCATATTGCGGCTTGATAATGCTGTCGGAGCCGCGATAGGCGAGGCAATTCTTCGCCCGCCACGTGCCGATTTCGTCCCACCAAGCGCCGATCTTGGTCCGGTCCGGCTTCGGCAGCACGGCCTTCCACTCCGCCAGCATATCGCGCAACACATTGCCGCAATCGCCGACAATGCCGATTTCCGTCTTCACATTCTTGTTGATCGAGGACGGATCAATGTCGACATGGATTTTCTTCGAGTGCGGCGAAAACGCATTCAGCCGCCCCGTGATCCGGTCATCGAACCGCGCGCCGATGCAGATCATCACATCGCAATCATGCATGGCCATATTGGCTTCATAGGTACCATGCATCCCCAGCATGCCCATCCATTGCGGATCAGCCGCCGGATAAGCGCCCAGCCCCATCAAGGTCGATGTGATCGGAAAACCTGTCAGCCGCACGAGTTCACGCAGCATAGCCGAGGCTTCATGGCCGGAATTGATCACCCCGCCGCCCGTATAAAAAATCGGCTTTTTTGCCTTCGCCATCAGCGCAACCGCCGCACGGATTTTCTCGATATCGCCTTGCACGCGCGGACGATACGTCTTGTGCTGATTATCCTTCGGGCGCTCGTAGTTTCCGAGTGCGAATTGCACATCCTTCGGAATATCGACAACCACCGGCCCCGGACGGCCATTCGCCGCGACATAGAATGCCTCGTGCAGGATCCGCGGCAGATCTTCCACCGACCGCACAAGATAATTATGCTTCGTGCAGTGTCGCGTAATGCCCACCGTATCGCATTCCTGAAACGCATCCGACCCGATCAAATGCGTCGGTACCTGCCCGGTAATGCAAACCAGCGGAATGGAATCAAGCATCGCATCGGTCAGCCCCGTCACGGCATTGGTCGCCCCCGGACCAGATGTCACAAGCACACAGCCAACCTTGCCGGAAGACCGCGCATACCCTTCAGCCGCATGCACAGCACCCTGCTCATGCCGCACCAGAACGTGCTTCACCTTGTCCTGCTGGAACATTGCGTCATAAATCGGCAAAACAGCCCCGCCGGGATAGCCGAAAATATGTTCGACGCCCTGATCCTGCAGAACCTTAAGCACCATCTCCGCGCCGCTCATTTGCTTTGTCATCGTCCGTCTCCCGCCTCGCTTCGTGTGTCCGTCTGGTGCAGTTGCTTGTAGGCCAATAAAAAAGCCCCTCGGAGGGGCTTCAGGATCAGCGTCAGTCTCGGGTTGCCGGTCCTAAAGACCGTCCCGCTCCTGACGCCTGCGTACTACAATCAACGTGCTGCGCATTGTGCGCTCCCTTTGCAATTCGGATGAAAAGCTAATCCCGAACGTGTGACGCGTCAAGTCCCAATCTGAGAATTCGGGATTAACGGGTCAAACACTCCGGCGGCGGGAGGTCATCCGCATGCAAGACTGTGATAGGTGACCGACCGGCTACCCGTAACGATCCGTTCGGACACCGTCGAACACGACGCACCATTCTGTATCGTCTTTCCTGTAACGACCATCTGCCCGGATCCGTTACCGGCCTGCCAGTTCAATTCTTCTCCGGTATCCAACATATGCGCTCTGAGAAGGTTCACGCGGCGTACGAGTTTTGCCCGGTCATCAAGCTGGAAGAGCACAGAGGCCAATTTGGGCTCCATGATCACAACACTTAAATTAAGAGTGGCAGTCAGCGTTTCGGCGCGCGCAACCGAAAGCGAAATAAACACCAACGCAATACTCAAACTAAAACTGATACGCCTGATACACATGACGTGAGAATATCACGACACAACTTAAAAGCGAGTAAAATTTAATACGCAACTTTACGGATGATTGTTCCCGTCCCTTGAGAAGAGCACCCGACCCTCGCCCGGAACCAAACAGGCACCTGCCGCTAGGAACTTAGGCCTCCACAGGCCAGAATAACCCCCTCCGCCTCCTCAGGCCGCACCCACATAAAACTCGGCGCCTGATGCCGGAACCACGTGTGCTGCCGCTTCGCATAGTGCCGCGTATCGGCCTTGCCGATCACCGCCGCCTCCGCAAGGCTGATCTCGCCGCGCAAATGCCGCATCAATGCCGGCACGCCATGTGCCCGCATCGCGGGCAAAGCGGGGTCAAGCCCGCGCTCCATCAAAGCCCGCACCTCGTCAAGCGCGCCGCCTCCAAGCATCAGATCAAACCGCGCATCAATCCGCTGCCGCAACACGTCACGATCCGGCGCGAGAAAGACAGCCCGGTATTCATCCACCCCGAACACCTGCCCCGAACGTGCGGCCCGTAATTCGATCATCGACTTGCCCGTCGCCATAAAAACCTCGAGCGCCCTTAAATTGCGTTGCGGATCTCCCGGCTTCAATGTCGCAGCTGTCGCCGGATCAATCGCCGCGAGCCGGTCATGGATCTCCACAGGAAGCCGCCCCTCCGCCCAGCCCCTGAGCTCCGCACGCAGCGCATCGGGAACCGCAGGGATATCGGAGAGCCCCTCGAGCAGCGCCCTGAAATAAAGCCCCGTTCCTCCGACAATAATCGGCAAACGTCCATCCGCTTCAATGCCCGCAACCGCCTGCCTCACATCATCAAGCCATCGCGCGACAGAATAATTCACCGCCGCATCGACATGCCCGAACATCACATGCGAGCACTGCGCCTCTTCCTCAACCGTCGGGCGCGCCGTGATCACCCGGAGATCGCGGTAAACCTGCATCGAATCCGCGTTCACCACGACGCCGTTCAACTTTGCGGCCAGCGTCATCGCCAGTGCCGACTTCCCGCTCGCAGTCGGTCCTGCGATAAGAATTGCGCGATAACCGCCTAGTGTCACGTTTCTCTGTCCTGTATATGCAGCATCATGATCGAACTCGTTGCCACGCTCGTGTCCAAAAGGGAAGCCAAGGCTTTAACAGAAAGCCTGCTGGCAAAGCTTGCGCCTATCGTGCCGCAGCCCGTTCGCGTTGTACAATTGGAGCGCCATATCGCTGCTGACCTGATCTTCCCGTCTGAAGAAGGAGCTTCTGTCGGGCTGATTGAAGCCGGCCTCAGACAGGCGCTCGGGAATGAGCCAGTCGATGTCATCATCCAGCCTTCCCTCCGCCGCCAAAAGCGTTTGCTGATCGCCGACATGGACTCAACCATGATCGAACAGGAATGCATCGACGAACTCGCCGATTTTGCCGGTTTTCGCGGGCAAGTCTCCGAGATCACCGAGCGCGCCATGCGCGGTGAACTCTCTTTCGAGCCGGCCCTTCGCGAACGCGTCCGTCTTCTCAAAGGGCTCGACGTCGAAATCGTCTCCCGCGTGATTACCGAGCGCATCACCCAGACACCGGGAGGTCGCACGCTTGTCATGACAATGCGCGCAAAAGGCGCCTATACCGCGCTCGTCTCGGGTGGCTTTACCGTATTCACCGAACCTCTGTCGCTCTCGATCGGCTTCAACGAGCATCGATCGAACACGCTCGAGATCGAAGCGGGCCTTCTCACCGGCGAGGTTCGACCGCCCATTCTCGGTCGGGAAGCCAAACGCAACGCGCTCATCGAACTCCGCGATCTGTTTTCGCTCGCACCGATCGACACATTGGCACTTGGCGATGGTGCCAATGATCTCGCCATGATCCAGGAGGCCGGGCTCGGCGTTGCTTGGCAGGCCAAACCAGCTGTCGCCGAAGCCGCTCATGCGCGCCTTCACCACAGCGACCTCACCGCCCTTCTCTATGCGCAAGGCTATCCCCGTCGCACATGGGTCGAATGATCCGGGCTATACAACCCCATCTCCGCAAGATGAGCGGCGAATAATGCACCTAATCTCCGCATACGATGCGGAGATTAGACTTGCCTCCCCATCCTGATCGAGAGTATAATCTCCGCAAATTATGCGGTGATTAAAATGTACATCCATGAATTGCAGGGTTGGCCCGCGCTACACTGGAATGAGAAAAGCCTGCTCAAGCCTTTGGCCGCTGTTCGCCACCGGCAGGGCTTGCTTATCGGGAAAATGGAGGCACTCGGACTTAAGCCCCGATCCGAGGCAGTGCTCGATACATTGACACAGGATGTCGTTCAATCCAGCGAAATCGAGGGCGAGCTGCTCAATCGGGATCAGGTTCGTTCATCCATCGCACGCCGTCTTGGAATCGAGATCAGTGCCATCACACCGGCCGACAGAAACGTTGATGGCGTCGTCGACATGATGCTCGATGCAACGCAAAACTATCAGGCTCCCTTGACGCGCACGCGAGTGCTTCTTTGGCATACGACACTTTTTCCGTCGCGAAAAAGCGGAATGATACCCATCCGGACCGGCGAATGGCGGGATGACAGCAACGGTCCGATGCAGGTCGTCTCCGGCCCGATTGGTCGCGAGCGTATCCATTTTGAGGCCCCGCCCGCTAAGCGCCTCGAGGCAGAAATGCAGACATTTCTCGCATGGTTCGAAGAAGAAACCTCGATAGACCCCGTCCTGAAAGCCGGATTGGCTCACTTCTGGTTCGTCACAATTCACCCCTTTGACGATGGTAATGGCCGTATTGCACGCGCAATCGCCGATCTCGCACTCGCGCGCTCGGAACACTCCGCCCAAAGATTTTACAGCATGTCCGCCCAGATCCGGCTCGAACGGAAAGCCTATTACGAAAAACTGGAATCATGCCAGAAAGGAGACCTCGATGTCACCGAATGGCTCATCTGGTTTCTCGGGTGTCTGGATCGTGCAATCGGCACCTCAGCTGAAACACTCGCGGCAATCATGGCAAAAGCGCGCTTCTGGGATCGTCATTCCGGTGTAACACTCAATGCCCGCCAGATCATAATCCTCAACCGTATGCTTGACGGTTTCGACGGAAAACTGACGACGACAAAGTGGGCTGCAATCTGCAAATGCTCTCAGGATACTGCCCTGCGCGATATTGACGATCTCATCCGTCGGAAAATACTCGTCAAAGACGACGGCGGCGGACGCAGCACAAGCTATTCAGTAGATAACACCTGAAAAGCCCCGGGCCCCTCACTCCAGCGGCAATGCCACAAACCGCATGTCGCCCTGTGCACTCGAGACAAGGAACAGTGCTGATTTCTTGCCCTCTTTCTTGAGTGCAGCAATACGCTTCACCAGCGCGTCCGGCGTCTGCACAGCTTCCTGCTGCACTTCCGTGATCACATCGCCCGCGGCGATCCGCTTTTCACCGGCCGCCGAGTCGGGATCAACCTTGGTGACCACGACGCCCTTCACGGTTTCCTTGATCGAATAGCGCTTGCGCACCTCGTCCGTCATGCTCGACAATTCAAGACCAAGCGCCTTTTTTACCACGGGCGCCTCGGGTGTAGGCGCGCCATTTCCCTGCTGCGCCAATTTCTCGCCATCTTCCAACCGGCCAAGAGTCACCCGCAAAGACTTTTCCTTGCCTTCCCGGATCACAACAACGTCAACTTCCTTGCCCACCGCCGTTTGGCCGACAATCCGCGGCAAATCGCGCGACTCCTTGATATCCCGCCCGTCAAACCGGATGATCACGTCACCCGCCACAATACCCGCTGGCTTGGACGGGCCTTTATCATCAACGCCCGCAATCAATGCGCCGCGGGATTCGCCAAGCCCTAGGCTTTCGGCAATATTCTCGTCTACCGGTTGAATGCGGACGCCCAACCAGCCTCGACGCGTCTCGCCATACGCGATCAGCTGCTCGACCACCGCACGGGCCATGTCGGAAGGCACGGCAAACCCGATCCCGATCGAACCGCCCGATGGCGATAAAATCGCCGTATTGATCCCGATCACATCGCCATCCATGTTGAACAACGGACCACCCGAGTTCCCCTTGTTGATCGCCGCATCGGTCTGGATATATTGCCCATAGGACTGGTCCGAAATATCGCGGTTCCGTGCCGAGACAATCCCCGCCGAGACCGACCCACCCAGCCCGAACGGATTGCCGATCGCCATCACCCAGTCACCGATCCTTGCCTTATCCGAATCTCCGAATTTGACAGCCTTCAATGGCTTGTCCGGTTTGACGCGAAGCACGGCAAGATCGACCTTCGGATCCTTGCCGACAATCTCGGCCTTCAATTTCCGCCCATCCGTGAAAATCACGGTAATTTCATCGGCATCCCCGATCACATGATTATTCGTTACAATGATGCCGGAAGCGTCAATCACAAAGCCCGAACCAAGCGAACTTGACCGGCGCTGCGGGGCCTTTTGCCCGTTTTCGCCTTTAGGGCCTAAAAATTCTTCGAAAAAGTCCTGAAAAGGCGAACCGGGCGGCAATTGCGGCATCGGAACACTGCGCTGCTCTTCCGCCGGCGCATTCGTCGAGGCCGAAATATTCACCACGGCGTCAATCACCTGATCCGCGAGATTGGCAAGCGTATCCGGTCCCTTCGCATGAACGTGAGCGGGAGCAGCGAGCAGGGAGGCGACTAGCGACACAAGAACAAGCCGCCCGGCTTTCGAAAAAACTTCCGTCAAAAAGTGCATCGAATACCCCGATTTCATCCCGTACTCCCCCAACATCATATCTCCAACACGTCGCAGAAACACACGTTCCTCTAAGCACCTATCACGTAATGACGCACGAGAAACACGATCAACATTCCAAACGTGGCAGAAATCAGCCCGATCACCCGCATCATACCTTCATCAAGTTCGAGGGCATCCCGCATTCGTGCGCGCACAAACGCGGGAAACCCCGCAAACATGAGACCTTCGAGAACAAGAACCAACCCGATCGCAACAAAAAAATCAGTCATGATCGGGAGATCCGGCTCGTATTACTCGACAACTTCAATCGTCTGCTTGGTGGCGAAAGGATCACGGAAATACCGCAGGAATTCCGAGTCCGGGCTCAGCAACATGCGCGTATCGCTCGACTTGAACGATGACTCATACGCCTGCATCGACCGGTAGAACCCAAAAAAGTCCGGATCACGCCCATAGGACTCCGCCAGAATACTATTCTTCTGCGCATCGCCCTCACCGCGAACCTGTTCCGATGTCCGTGTCGCCTCGGCGCGCAACACCACGACGTCACGATCCGCCTTCGCCTTGATCGTTTGCGAAAATTGCGAGCCCTGCGCCCGTATATCGGCCGCCTCGCGTTGACGCTCCGTCTGCATCCGCTGGAACACCGCCTGGCTGTTCTGCTCCGGCAAATCCGCACGCCGCAACCGCACATCCACCACTTTGATACCAAGTCCCTGCGCCTGCCGGTTCACATCATCCCGGATGCGTTGCATCAGGCCCGAGCGGTCCGTCCGCACAACTGCCGACAGCGAAGCGTCCGCCAAAATCGTTCTGACCGCGGAATTTACGATCGATGTCAGCCTCAGATTGGCCCCCGCGACGCTGTTCACGCTCTGGTAAAACCGCAATGGATCCGTAATCCGGTAGCGCGTGAACGCATCCACCACGAGACGCTTCTGGTCCGCCGCGATCACTTCCTGCTGCGGCAATTCGAGATCCAGAATGCGCTTGTCAATCGTCACGACATTCTCGATGAACGGCACTTTGAAATAGATGCCGGGATTTTCAATCGGCGGGCGTGCCACGCTGCCGAACCGGAACACGAGCGCCTGCTCGGTCTGTTGCACCACGAAGGTCGCACTCATGAACACGACCAGCACGATCAGAAGCGCAATGCCTCCTACAAAACGAAGTGTACTGTTCATTTCACCGCTCCCGCCTGAGGCTTCTTCTGCAGTTCATTCAATGGCAGATACGGCACAACGCCCTGCCCCATCCCGTTCTGGTCAATAATCATCTTGTCGGTACCGGCAAGCACCCGCTCCATCGTTTCGAGGAACATCCGCTCCCGAATGATCTCCGGTGACTTCTTGTACTCGACATAGATCTGGTTGAACCGGCTCGCCTGACCTGTCGCTTCCGCCACAACACGCTCGCGATACGCTTCCGCCTCTTGCTGGATACGCGCCGCTTCACCGCGCGCCTCCGGCACAACCTTGCTCGCATAGGTCTCGGCTTCGTTCCGCGCGCGATCCTGATCCTGCCGCGCCGCTTGCACGTCACGGAACGCGTCGATCACCTGCGCCGGCGGATCAACCTTCTGCAACTGCACCAGCCGGATCGACACACCCGCACCATAGGAATTCAGCACATCCTGCATCAGCTGCTTCACATCCGCTTCAACCGGCCCGCGCTCTGTCGTCAAAATCGCCTGAATATTCCTGCGACCGATCACTTCGCGCATGGCACTTTCCGCCACCGCCTTGATCGACGTTTCAGGCTCCTGAATATTGAACACGAAATCCGCCGCCCGCGCCGGATCAACCTGCCACTGCACGGCGAAATCGATATCGACGATATTCTCGTCACCCGTCAGCATCAGGCTTTCTTCCGGCACATCACGCACCGCAATCCGGCGCGCGCCATCACCCCCGCGAAAACCGACTTCGGTAGTGTTCACCGTTGTCACGCTCGGCCGGATCACCGACCCGATCGGATAGGGCAGATTATAATTCAGGCCCGGCTGCGTCGAGCCGACATAACGCCCGAAAATCAGATTGAGACCCACCTCGTCCGGACGCACCGTGTAGAGCCCGCTACCGAGCCACAGGACCACGACACCAAGACCGACAATCGACAATCCGCGCCCGCCAAACGGGCCGCCCGAGAGAAGGCCGCGCAACCAATCCTGGCTTCGACGCACCACATCTTCCATATCGGGGCCTTGGCCATTGCCGCCACCCGTCGGGCCCGAGCCCCAAGGGTTGGGTTTGCGGGGACCCCACGGTCCGCCGCCGCCACTCTGGTTGCTCCAGTTCATTCAGCAATCCCCATCATTTGATTGAAAACCATCACGCCCTTAAATCTCTTGACCGCAGATGGGCATTCCCTCCGGCCAAGTCAACGGTTCAAACGTCAAAAACATTGAAACCACTTCTTTCGAACACATTACGCCATAATTCTTTCATGGATGATGAAGGCGAAATCATGGTCATCTTCCGGCCCGGCAACATGTTCCTCATGAAACGACACGGTAAACTGCCCTTCGTCGAAAGCGGGGAAGAACGCATCCCCCTCCGGTGCCGCCTTTACGCGCGTCAGAACGATCTTCGACACGAGCGGCATCAATTGCGCATACACATCCGCCCCGCCCGCAACCGCAATCTCGTCTGCGCCCATTTTGTCAGCCAATTCCTCGCCAAGACGCAGCGCCTCGTCAATCGACCCCGCCACATGCACGCCCTCGGGCGCAAACCCCGTCTCGCGGGAGAGCACAATATTCTCCCGGCCCGGCAGCGGCTTCCCGATCGACAAAAACGTCTTCCGCCCCATAATCACCGGACGTCCGATCGTATTCTGCCTGAAAAATTTCAAATCCGATTTAATTCGCCAGATCAGGCGATTATCCCGCCCGATCACCCGGTTTTCGCCCATGGCAACAACAAACGAAAGCGGGCGCGTCATGCCGCACGCCCTGCAAGCGCCGCCAGCGCTTCACCCGTCACCCTGCATCCGGTCCAGTCATCCTGCATCGTCGCACCAAGCGCCTTGTAAAACGCAATCGATGGCGCATTCCAATCCAGCACCGACCACTCGAACCGCGCAAGATCCTCCGCCACGCACCGGCGCGCCAGCGAGACGATCAAAGCCTTCCCCAAGCCCTTGCCCCGAAAGTCCGGACGCACAAACAAATCCTCGAGATAAATGCCGTGCCGCCCGCGAAAGGTCGAAAAATTGTAGAACCACAGCGAAAACCCCACAACCTCGCCGTCCCATTCGGCCAGTTCGCAGAACGCCCGCGGAGACTGACCAAACAAGGCATCGCTAATCATGCCTTCGGTCGCGTCAACGACATCGAGAAGCTTCTCATACACGGCCAACTCGCGAATGAGCGCATAAATCACGCGTGTGTCGGATGGCATGGCGGATCGGATATTTATCATGAAAAACCTTGCTGAACGGGTAAAATACCGCCGCTCAAACCGCGACGGGTGCCTTGATCGCGGGATGGGGATCGTAATTCTCGATGCTGATATCGGCGAATGTGAAATCATAGAGCGATGTCACCGCCGGATTGAGCTTCAACTGCGGCAAAGCCCGCGGACTGCGCGCCAGCAGCATCTCGGTCTGCTCCAGATGATTGAGATAAAGATGCGCGTCGCCAAATGTATGCACGAAATCGCCCGGCTTCAGGCCCGTCACCTGCGCCACCATCTGCGTCAGCAAGGCATAACTCGCAATATTGAACGGTACGCCGAGAAAAATATCGCCCGACCGCTGATACAACTGGCAGGAGAGCTTGCCGTCCGCCACATAAAACTGGAACAGGCAATGGCACGGTGCCAGCGCCATTTTATCAATCTCCGCCGCGTTCCACGCACTCAGCACGAGCCGCCGCGAATCAGGGTTCCGCTTGATCTCGTTGAGGAGCCCGCTCAGCTGGTCAACCGCTCCACCCTCGGGCTTCGCCCAGGAGCGCCATTGCTTCCCATAGACCGGGCCGAGATCACCCTTCTCGTCCGCCCACTCATCCCAAATGGAAACACCATTGGCCTTCAAATACGCGATATTCGTGTCGCCCGCGATAAACCACAGCAATTCGTGAATGATCGACTTCAGATGCAATTTCTTCGTCGTGACCAGCGGAAAGCCTTCCGAGAGATCAAACCGCATCTGATGCCCGAAGATCGAGATCGTTCCCGTCCCCGTCCGGTCAGTCTTGCGAACACCCTCCCGGAGCGTCCGGCGGATAAGATCATGGTAAGCCTGCATCGCGCGAATCTCTGTTTCCCGCCGCATTCTAGCGCGTTTGAGCAAGAGATCGACAGGAGATTAAGGCTTTATCCCAAACGTTTCGCGCCGGAGGACTCAAACCCCTTCCGTTTTTCCTCATGACACCCTATATTCACTCTGCCGTCGCAAGGCGGCTATGAAGATAAACGGTCATTGGAATAAGCCTTTCGGACCCGGGGGCGGTACCCGGCGCCTCCACCCTATCCCATCAGTGCCTTGAGCGGGTGGGATATGGCGGGGGCGAAACAGGATCGACGAGGGTGTAAAGAGTGCTCTTTCTTCCGGTATGGTTCCGCCGTTATCGGGCTTTTCTATAGTTGCCAATGACAACTATGCTCCGGTGGCTCTCGCTGCGTAATGCGGCGCTGGTACCGAAACCAAAGTCCTTGCGCTTAGCAGCGTAAGGCGGGGCCCGGAGGCGCCTGGCAACAGAAGCCTCCACTTTTTTAGGCGGGTTGTGCATGGCTCAAGATCTCATACGGTTCGATCTGCTGGTTCAGGAGGCCCTGAAGGGCGTCGTCCGCAAAGTGCTCGTCGAAGCGGCAGAGAACGGCTTGCCCGGCGAACATCATTTCTTCATTTCCTTCCGCACACATGCACCCGGCGTCCGGATTTCGCCACGTCTGATGGAGCGGCATCCCGAAGAAATGACAATCGTGCTCCAGCATCAATTCTGGGATCTCATCGTCACCGAGACAAACTTTGAAGTCGGCCTCTCCTTCGGGGGAATTCCGGAACGCCTGTTTATCCCGTTCGACTCACTGTCGGGTTTCTGGGATCCGTCCGTCGATTTTGGCCTGAAATTCGAACTTGCCAGCGTTGAAACCGCTGATAATGACGTCACGGATACGCCTGAAGATTTCGACGCCTCGCTCGAAAAAAGTTTCCAGAACATCGTCGCCGAGATGGAAGATACCAAGGAGCCAATAGCCCCCTCAATGGGCGCGGCAGACGGCGACGCCAAAATTGTCAGTCTCAGCGCGTTCCGCAAGAAGCCCTGAACCCTTGATGAGGTGAAGCCATGGGCGACCCTCGCACACCGTCAACCCGCTCCGAATCCGATAGCATGGGATCTGTCGACGTCGCATCCGACCGCTATTGGGGCGCACAAACCGAACGCTCGCGGCAGCACTTTGCAATCGGCCAGGAGCGGATGCGCCTGCCCGTCATCCACGCGCTCGCCCTCATCAAGAAAACCGCGGCACTCCTTCATCGCGAGACCGGGCAACTCGCCCCGCATCTGGCCGACGCCATCACCCTCGCCGCCGATGACATCCTCTCCGGCGCGCTCGACACGCATTTCCCCCTCAGCGTCTGGCAAACCGGTTCCGGCACCCAGACAAATATGAATGTCAACGAAGTCATCGCCAACCGCGCCAATGAACATCTCGGCGCGCCGCTCGGCGCGAAAGCGCCTGTTCATCCCAATGACCACGTCAATCTCGGCCAATCCTCGAACGATTCCTTCCCCAGC
>Ga0209358_10002340_pt1 | contig 14479 bp, 16 predicted proteins | sample LauGreFa1BDMLBSN_2_FD_187574 | JGI IMG/M metagenome (GOLD analysis project Ga0209358, IMG submission 187574) | Freshwater lake microbial communities from Lake Michigan, USA - Fa13.BD.MLB.SN (SPAdes) (version 2) | ecosystem: Environmental > Aquatic > Freshwater > Lake | place: Lake Michigan, USA... | reverse complement strand
TACGTAGCGCCGCTGTGGGTATCTGGGTCAATGTAGGTTCTCGTGATGAAGCACCGGCAACTGCCGGTGCTTCTCACTTTTTAGAGCACCTGCTTTTTAAAGGCACCACCAGCCGCACCGCTCTTGAAATCTCATCCTCCATTGAATCTGTCGGAGGCGAGATGAATGCCTTCACCTCAAAGGAGTACACCTGCTTCTATGCACGTGTGATTGATACCGATTTACCGATGGCAATCGATGTTGTCAGTGACTTAATCACTTCATCTATCGTCACGGCCCTTGATGTTGATGCCGAACGTAAAGTTGTCCTTGAAGAAATCGCTATGCGCGATGATGATCCGAGCGACTTAGTTCACGATCTCTTTAGTGATACCTATTACGGCGATACTGCAATCGGTCGCCCCATACTGGGCACAATCGACTCCATCAAGGGAATGTCGCGAAACACAGTCTTTAACTACTACAAGAAGAAGTACCTACCTCAAGATTTGGTCGTTGCAGTTGCAGGCAATATCAAACATAAGCGAGTAGTCGCGATGGTTGAAGAAGCACTTTCTCGCGACAACTTCCTCGATGAACTTGGCGCACCTGTTCTGCGCCCAAATACACCAATCAAGAATTCAAAGCAGCAATCTGTTGGGTTGCTCTATAAGAAGAGCGAACAAGCTCATATGTTCTATGGCATGGAGGGCGTCGCTCGTGCAGATGAGCGTCGCTTTGCAATGGGCGTACTCTCAGCGGCTCTCGGTGGCGGAATGTCATCTCGACTCTTTCAAGAAATTCGCGAGAAGCGCGGTCTCGCCTATTCGGTCTACGCATATGCACAACAGTTTGCAGGCTCTGGAGTTCTAGGTTTCTATGCAGGGTGCAATCCAACTAAAGCGATTGAAGTTGTTGAAATCATCCGAAACGTCCTATCTGATGTTGCAGATAACGGAATGACTCACGAAGAGATCGAACGCGCGAAAGGTGCAGTCCGTGGCTCTCTCGTCTTAAGCCAAGAGGATTCCGGCTCACGTATGAGCCGTATCGGCAAGAATGAGATTGTCTACGGACAGGTTATGGACTTTGATGACATTCTCAAGGCCATCTCACGCGTAAGCGCCACAGACATTCGCGAAATTGCTGGCGAGTTCTTGGTAAAAACACCTACCCTTGCTCTTGTCGGACCATTTAAGAATGAATCTAAATTTGAGAAGGTGTTAGCGCGATGATTAAAGTCGGAGTTCTCGGTGCTCGCGGTCGTATGGGCTCTGAAGTTGTTAAAGCAGTGACAGAAGCAACTGATCTCGAACTCGTTGCAGCTCTTGATCTAGGCGACTCACTTGATGCGCTCGTCAGCTCTGGCGCGCAGGTCGTTGTTGATTTCACAACCCCAGATTCAGTAATGGCCAACCTTGAATTTCTTATCTCTCACAATATTCATGCGGTCATTGGAACTACGGGCTTTGATGATGCGCGCGTTGCCAAGATCAAATCACTTCTTTCTACATCAAAGTCGGGCGTTCTGATTGCCCCAAACTTTGCTATTGGCGCAGTGTTAATGATGGAGTTTGCGGCCAAGGCAGCGAGATACTTTGAATCTGCTGAAATTATTGAACTTCACCATCCCAATAAAGTGGATGCGCCTTCCGGTACTGCAGCTCGTACCGCCGAACTGATGTCACAGGCACGTAAAGAGGCAGGTCTTGCACCTGCACCAGATGCCACAACAACATCACTCGATGGAGCACGCGGTGCAACAGTTGGCAGCATTCCTGTTCACTCTGTGCGCTTACGTGGATTAATCGCCCACCAAGAAGTTCTCTTAGGTGGAATCGGTGAAACTCTGACAATCCGCCACGATTCACTTGATCGCGTTGGCTTTATGCCAGGCGTTCTTCTTGGAGTTCGACTAGTTTCTTCACATCCAGGGCTGACCTTCGGCCTTGAGAACTTTATGGATTAAGGAGATATCCAAATGGCTCAAGCAGATATCACGATGTATGGCGCCGATTGGTGCGGAGATTGCCGTCGTTCAAAGCGAGTCTTTGAAGAGTTGGATATTCAGGTCAACCATATTGACGTTGATGCTGATCTTTCTGCAGCTGAAAAAGTTATTGAAATCAATGGGGGAGCAAAGTCAATTCCCGTCATCGTCTTCTCCGATGGAACTCACCTGACTGAACCTTCAGATAATGATTTAAAGGCGAAGCTTTCAGCGCTAGGAATTATCTAGCTCTTTCAACTAGCCAAAGTTGTAGATGGCTGCTGAAGTAAGGGCTGCAGATACGACTACAACAAAGTACGGCGCCTTCAACGCTAGCGCTATGCAGGCAACTGCTACCCCTGCCAACCTCTGATCGATGACAAGTTTTGATTTATCGCCCACCGTTTGAACTGCAACGAGAGCGCTTAAGAGCACAATCGGAATCAGGGTATTGATACGCAGCATACGTTCGTTCTTCAGATATTTTTCAGGCACGTTATGGCCAAGGTATTTCAGCGCAAAGGCAATGAGACTGGTCCCGATAACACCGATCCAAATAGCAGTCATTGGCGCGCCCTCCAACCGAAGGCAACCGCAAGAAGCGTTGTGGCGATAATTGGAATTCCAGCTGCAACAAATGGGGTCAGGGCGAGTGAAAGAAGTACCGCTGATACAGCTAAGGCGCGTTCAAATTTTCCATGAAGGCGAGGCCAGACAAGTCCAAGAAATGCTGCAGGAACAGCTGCATCAAGTCCCCATGCAGAAGGATCTCCCATTGCTTGTGCGCCAAGTGCGCCCGCTAGGGTGAAGAGATTCCAGAAGAAGTAAACGCCAAAACCAGTGAGCCAGAAACCTTGCTTCATCGCATCAGCGCCGCGTTCTTCTTGCCCAATTGCAACGCCGGTTGATTCATCAATCGTTATCTGTGCAGCAACAACTCGCTTAAAACCTCGCACCTGAAGTATTGGCGCCATGCGAAGTCCATAGAGTCCATTTCTGATTCCAAGAAGTGAAGCTGTTGCTATTCCAGAGAGCGCACTTCCTCCTGCGCCCATTACACCGACAACTGCAAATTGTGATGCGCCAGAGAAAGTCAGAAGTGAGAGAAGACAGGTTTGCAGAATTGAGAAGCCAGCTGCGACTCCCGCTGCTCCAAAAGCGGTTCCATAGAGCCCAACAGTGAAGGAGACGCTCAGACTTTGAGTGACGGTGGCGCGGTTCACTGATGACACGCGGCAATTGTGCCCTACATATCCATCAGAGGGAGGGGGGTTAATAGATAAGGTGCGGACATGTCTGAGACCGTAATCTTTAGAGACGATGTATCTGTAGAACTCATCAAATCGAGTGCAAGCGATGCCGATGTTATTTGGGCAGCGCGCGTATCTACAGCGGGCGAGCTATCACTTGATGAGATCGGTGAAGATCCAGCGCGCTCTGCAGGTCTGATTAACTATCTTGCGCGAGAGCGACATGGCTCTCCCTTCGAGCACACATCGATGACCTTCTTTGTCTCAGCGCCAATCTTTGTCTTTCGCGAATTTATGCGCCACCGCATCGCTTCCTACAACGAAGAATCCGGTCGCTATCGCGAACTCAAGCCAGTCTTTTATATCCCATCAAAGGAACGTAAATTGGTTCAGGTCGGCAAGACTGGTGCTTACACATTTGAAGATGGAACACCTGAGCAGTTTGAGCTCACAGTGAAGGCAATGAAGGATGCATATATCGTCGCCTATGACTCATATAAGAAGATGCTTGATGCCGGAGTTGCGCGCGAAGTAGCACGTGCAGTTCTCCCGGTTGCAACATATTCATCTATGTATGTCACCATGAATGCGCGCGCTCTCATGAACTTCCTCTCTCTTCGTACTGCTCGCGAAGGTTCGCACTTTCCTAGCTACCCACAGCGAGAAATCGAGATGGTGGCCGAAAAGATGGAAGCCGAGTTCGCAAAATTGATGCCGCTCACGTACGGAGCTTTTGAAAAATCTGGTCGTATCGCGCCTTAAGCGATAAGATGCCTAGATGAGTACGCACGCTCCCTTCGGACAACTAATCACCGCAATGGTGACCCCCTTTGATAAAGATGGGGCTATCGATTGGGATGGCGTTGCCAAGCTTGCGCAACATTTGGTCGATACCGGACACGATGGCATAGCTGTCAACGGAACTACCGGTGAAGCCCCAACAACAAAATCCTCTGAAAAACTTGAAATCATCAAGGTCGTCAAGAGCGTGGTCGGAAGCAAAGTCAAAGTTCTCTCTGGCGCTGGCGATAATGAAACTTCATATACAGTCGAACAAGCTAAGCGTTCTCAAGATGCTGGCGCAGATGGAATCTTGATTGTTACTCCGTATTACAACAAGCCACCTCAAGCAGGAATCGAAGCGCACTTTCGCGCTGTAGCTGCTGCTACAGATCTACCCATCATGATGTATGACATTCCAGGTCGTACAGGTGTGGAGATTGAATCAGACACAATCGTCAAACTCTTTGAAACAGTCGACAACATTGTGGCGCTCAAAGATGCTAAAGGAAATATCGCAGCAACTTCTTGGGTGATTAAGCGTTGTGGAATCCCTGTCTATTCAGGAGATGACATCCTTAACTTGCCATTCCTATCTGTCGGCGCAGTTGGCTTCGTTTCTGTCTGCGGCCACACTGTGGGTCGCGAGCTCAAAGATATGCTCAACGCTTGGTTTGCAGGCGATAGCGCTCGTGCACTTGAAATTCATCAGCAACTCTTACCGGTCTTCACCGGAACATTCCGCACACAAGGTGCAATTTTGACCAAGGCAGCGATGAACCTCATGGGCCTTCCCGGAGGAACCACACGTCTGCCACTCGTTGATGCAACGCCAGCACAGATCGAGCAACTGCGTAAAGATCTCATCGCTGGTGGCGTCACTCTAAAGAACTAATGACACAACACCCACATCCCAATTTAGGAACGCCATCAAAACTTGTAGATGGTGGCCTACGTATTGTGGCGCTCGGTGGAATCTCCGAAATCGGTCGCAATATGACCGTATACGAGATGCAGGGCAAGCTTCTGATTATCGACTGCGGAGTTCTCTTTCCAGAAGATAACCAACCTGGCATTGATCTGATCCTTCCTGACTTTAGCTATATCCGCGATCGACTAAGCGATGTTGTCGGAATTTTTCTGACTCACGGACATGAAGACCATATCGGCGCTGTTCCATATCTTCTACGCGAACGAGGAGATATTCCAATTTATGGATCTCCGTTAACCATCGCGCTGATTTCAGCAAAATGTAAAGAACATCGCATATCTCCACTGACTCACGAAGTCCGCGAAGGCAATCGCGAAGATGTCGGACCTTTTGAACTGGAATTTATCGCAGTCAATCACTCCATTCCTGATGCGCTGGCAGTGGCAGTCCATACTCGCGCGGGCACAGTTCTGCATACAGGTGACTTTAAGATGGATCAACTTCCACTTGATGGACGCATTACCGATCTTCGTACCTTTGCACGCCTAGGGGATGAAGGCGTAGATCTCTTCCTGGTTGATTCCACCAACGCTGATATTCCAGGGTTTACTCCGGCAGAGCGCGAAATCATGCCGGCGCTCAATCGAGTCATTGCATCTACACAGCGTCGAGTTATCGTCGCCTCATTCTCATCTCACGTGCATCGCGTGCAGCAAGTCATTGATACAGCCGCACTCCATGGACGTCGCGTTGCCTTTATTGGCCGGTCGATGATTCGCAATATGAAGATTGCCGAAGATATGGGCTATCTGACTGTGCCATCTGGAATTCTCTTCGATGCTCGTGAACTCGATAACTACGACGATCGAGTTGTGCTTATCTGTACCGGCTCACAAGGAGAACCGATGGCCGCGCTCTCTCGCATGGCAAATGGCGACCATCAGATTCGTGTGGGCGACGGCGACACAGTCATCCTCGCTTCATCGCTCATTCCAGGAAATGAAAATTCTGTCTACCGCATCATCAACGAACTTACGCGCTATGGCGCCAAGGTAGTTCATAAAGCCAATGCGTTGGTACATGTATCTGGACATGCTGCGGCTGGCGAGCTTCTCTACTGCTACAACATCGTTAAGCCTAAATACGCTCTTCCTGTTCATGGTGAATGGCGCCACCTTAAAGCTAACGCCGAACTTGCCATCCAATCTGGAGTACCGCGTGAGAACGCCTTCATTATTGAAAACGGCATTGTTGTTGATTTGATTGATCACGTTGCTGAAGTAGTTGGCGCTGTTCCTTGTGGATTTGTCTATGTTGATGGTCAAAGCATTGGTGACATCACTGAATCATCCTTGAAGGATCGACGTATTCTTGGTGAAGAAGGGTTTATCTCAGTGATTGTGGTCATCGAATCTCAAACTGGAAAAATCGTGGCAGGCCCAGATATCCATGCTCGTGGATTTAATGAAGATGAAGCGCTCTTTGATGAGGTGCGCGGACAGATAGAACGCGCATTAACTGCGGCTGTTGCAGAAGGCGTCAATGGCACACATCAGCTTTCACAAGTTGTGCGTCGCACCATTGGTGGTTGGGTCGGACAAAAACATCGTCGCCGTCCAATGATTGTGCCGGTAGTAGTAGAGGTATAGGTCGGCGCGCCTTCATCAACGAGAATTACCCTCCACCTAAGATTGAAGGTGTGGCTAAGAAGAAGAAACGCACATCTGGAAGGTCGCCCTTCTCGGTAGTTTCGCAAGGCCTAGGTGGGCTCTGGAGAATTCTTGCTAAAACTCTCGGCTCAGCAATCAGATTTGTAGCTCGTGGTGCACGCGATTTAGATCCAGCCCATCAGCGCGATGGAGCTGCGCTCCTGGTTCTACTCATATCTCTGGCAGCCTTTGCCGGAACTTGGTTTCATGCCGATAACTTAGTAAGCAGAAATCTCTACTCATTCTTTGTTGGCGCATTTGGAGTTATCGGATTCTCATCCCCATTAGTGCTTCTCTACTTTGCAATCCGACTTTTCCGCAAACCAGAAGATAGCCATGCAACAGGTCGCATCACTGTTGGCACACTTCTTCTTATTTTGAGTTCCACAGGTTTAGCGCATCTACTTAATGGTTCTCTGGGGTCTATCAACCCAACTGGTGCAACTGCGATTCGTGATGGGGGAGGCCAGATTGGCTATTGGGTAGCAAAGCCACTTGTTGCACTCATGACTTCTCTGCTGGCTTACCCACTACTTATTGTTCTCTTCTTCTTTGGCATCTTGGTGATTACTGCAACGCCTCTTTCTAAAGTCGGAATCCGCATCAAGGTTCTCTCAATCTGGCTCTGGTCTAAGCGTCCGGTACGCGAGGAGAAAGAGTTTGAGATCTCAGATACGCCGCCATTTGAATCACCTGTTGTTGCCTGGAATCAAGAGGAAGAGATTGACGAGCAAGAATTTGACGAAGAATTCACAGTTGAGATTCCGCGCGCACCTCTTGATGCCCAACTTAAAGAAGCCCCTAAGTCAGAAAAGCGACCCGAGCAGCTACTGCTCACCAGCGATGTTAAGTACGAACTCCCATCGCAGGATTTACTGAAGGTCGGGCCAGCAGCGAAGGCTAAGTCAAAGGTCAATGATTCAGTAGTTGCAGCTCTCACAGAGGTCTTCAAGCAATTTGAAATTGATGCTCAAGTTACTGGCTTTATGCGTGGTCCAACCGTTACCCGCTATGAAGTCGAACTTGGAAATGCGGTAAAGGTTGAGCGCATTACAGCGCTTTCCAAGAATATCTCTTATGCAGTTGCAAGTAGTGAGGTGCGAATCCTCTCTCCGATTCCCGGAAAATCAGCGGTTGGAATTGAGATTCCCAACGCAGATCGTGAGATTGTCGCCCTAGGAGATGTCATGCGCTCAAGCGTGGCTGGTCAAGATCACCACCCGATGTTGGTTGCCCTCGGTAAAGATGTTGAAGGAAATTACGTCTGCGCCAACCTAGCCAAGATGCCGCACCTCTTGGTAGCAGGTGCAACAGGCGCCGGTAAATCTTCGATGATTAATGCAATGATCACATCGATTTTGATGAGAGCAACACCTGATGATGTTCGATTGGTATTGATTGATCCAAAGCGCGTTGAACTCACCGCCTATGAAGGAATTCCGCATTTGATTACACCCATCATTACCAATCCTAAGAAGGCCGCCGATGCGCTTACCTGGGTAGTTCGCGAGATGGACCTACGTTATGAAGACTTGGCAACGTTTGGCTTTAGACATATTGATGATTTCAATAAAGCGGTGCGCGCAGGCAAAGTTGTTGCACCTCCTGGTTCAGATCGGATCGTTGAGCCGTATCCGTACCTACTCGTAATCATTGATGAGTTAGCGGATCTCATGATGGTGGCCGCACGCGAAGTTGAAGAATCAGTTGTGCGCATTACGCAGCTAGCACGTTCTGCTGGTATCCACTTAGTCCTGGCAACGCAACGCCCCTCTGTCGATGTGGTAACCGGTTTAATTAAGGCGAATGTGCCATCACGTTTATCTTTTGCAACGTCATCACTGGCAGATAGCCGAGTCATTCTCGATAGCCCAGGAGCTGAAAAATTGATTGGCCAAGGCGATGGACTCTTCATCCCTATGGGAGCAAGCCGCGCGATCCGTATTCAAGGCGCTTATGTTTCAGAGCGAGAAATTGAAGCGGTGACAAACCATGTTAAGAAGCAGCTTTCACCGCGCTATCGCGAAGATGTCACACAAGTTGCTCAATCAAATAAGAATATTGATAAAGAAATTGGCGATGATCTAGATATTTTGATTCAAGCTGTCGAACTAGTCGTCGGAACCCAATTCGGTTCAACTTCGATGTTGCAGCGCAAGTTACGCGTCGGCTTTGCCAAAGCTGGTCGCCTAATGGATCTGATGGAATCTCGTGGCATAGTCGGCCCGTCGGAAGGTTCTAAGGCGCGCGTTGTCTTGGTCAAGCCAGATGAACTCGACTCAGTTCTTGCAACGCTCCGCGACTACTGACTCTTTGCCCAGATGTTGGGTGCTATTCAGGGGTGATTTACCTAAATGGGGGACACTTCACTAGAAGAAGTAAAAGGGCTAAAGTTAGAATTGCCTTCCACTCTTTCCCAATTAAGGCGGCGCCAGATATGACTCTAGGTCAGGTAATTCGCGATGCTCGCATCGCTGCGCACCTGAGCATTGAGCAATTATCGGATATGACGAGTGTGCGCATCGGTCTACTGACTGAGATGGAAGAGAATAATTTTTCTCATTGTGGTGGAGATACATATGCGAGAGGCCATCTTCGCAATATCGCCAATAAGGTAGGCGTAGATCCAAATGTTTTCATTAAACTCTATAACGAAGAGCATTCACTAGAGAGCCGTGCCATCGGTGACTTGCTAGTTGAAAACAATGTGATGTCGGTACCGGTTGAAAAGAAATCAATCTCCTGGAAAGTACCAGCAGCAATTTCGCTCTCAGTACTATTTCTCTTCGGTGTAGTTCAGATTGTGATGTCAAACCAAAATTCAGATAGCCAACCAGTCGCAGCTGCATCTGCTACTCCAACAGCTGAAGCGTCAGTTGCGCCATCTCCGACGTCAACACCTGCACCAACGGCAACTGTCGCAGCATCTGATGGAAAAGTGACTCTGAAGTTAAGTGCAGTTCGCGGCAATTCTTATATTGATGTGATTGTTGATGGCACGAGAGTAATCAAGGGATCCCTCTTCCAAGGTGATACTAAGAATTTTGAAGGAAGTAGAGCAATCAGCGTTTACTTAAGTAACCCTGCAGGACTAGATGTGACCCACGATGGAGAACTTTTGCCTCCATTAGGTGGTCAAAATGAAGAGGTTCGCCGAACTTTCCGATGAAGTTAGAGAAGTGCGCGGGCTAACCCTGTAACATCGCCCCTATGTCTCGCACGGTAGCAATTGTCACAATGGGCTGTGCGCGTAACGAAGTAGATTCTGAAGAGCTCGCTGGCCGCTTAGCTGCCGATGGCTGGACTCTCGTCGAAGATGTTGAATCTGCAGAAGTTGCCGTTGTTAACACATGCGGCTTTATTGAATCTGCCAAGAAAGATTCCGTTGATGCCTTGCTTGAAGCTAATTCGCTTAAAGGACACGGCACCACAAGAGCAGTAGTCGCTGTTGGCTGTATGGCAGAGCGTTACGGAAAAGAGTTGGCAGAGGCCCTTCCTGAGGCAGATGCAATTTTGGGCTTCGATGATTATCAAGATATCTCTGAGCGCTTGCAATCTATTGTCAGCGGCAATGCACATACACCACATACGCCTCGAGATCGCCGAGCGTTATTGCCGATTGCGCCGGTAGAACGTGCACAAGCGCGCGATGATGCCTTTCAATCAGCAGTAGGCGCAGGTGGCTCACTCTTTCGCAAACGGCTAGGGAGTGCGCCATGGGCACCACTTAAAATCGCATCAGGGTGCGACCGTCGCTGTTCATTCTGTGCGATTCCGTACTTTCGCGGTTCATTTATCTCTCGCCGCCCCACCGAAATTCTGCAAGAAGCAACATGGCTTGGACAGAACGGGGTCAGCGAACTCTTTCTCGTCAGCGAAAATACAACTTCGTACGGCAAAGATCTGGGAGATCTCAAGTTGATGGAGAAGATTCTCCATGAGTTCACCGAGATTCCAGGAGTAGAACGGGTGCGCCTTTCTTATCTACAACCTGCAGAAATGCGCCCATCCTTGCTGCAAGCGATGATTGAAACCGAGAAAGTTGCTCCCTACTTTGATTTATCTTTCCAACATGCCAGCCCATCAGTTCTACGCCGCATGCGCCGTTTTGGTAGCTCCGAACAGTTCTTGCATCTAATCACTCAAATCAGAGCGCTCTCACCTGAGGCGGGAATTCGCTCTAACTTTATTGTGGGATTCCCAGGTGAGACGCAGGACGATTTTGATGAGCTAGCTAACTTCATTACGGCTGCAAAACTCGATGCAGTGGGAATCTTTGGATACTCTGACGAAGACAATACTGAAGCGCTCAATCTGGCCGAGAAGGTTGCCGATGAGGTAATCCGCGAACGCGTTGAATCTCTTTCTTCACTCGCCGATGAAATGGTCTCCATTCGCGCCGCCGGAAGAATTGGCGAGAAGGTGCGAGTTCTCATTGAAGATGAAGAGCTGCAAGAGGGACGCGCTGCGCACCAAGGACCTGAAGTGGATGGAACAACCTCCTTTATCGGCACTGATTATAAAGTTGGCGAATATATTGATGCAGTAATTGTTGATTCGATGGGCGCAGATCTTGTCGCCGAGGCAAGTAGGTAGATTCCGTGAAGCTTCCTTCATTCATTACTCCCAATACTTTGACGGTAACGCGCATCGCACTTATTCCATTTGGCGTCTACGCCCTCTTTCTCGATGGTGGAGATAATCCGAGCTATCAGATCGCCGCATGGTGCATCTTCTTTATCCTCGGCATGACAGATATCGTCGACGGTAAATGGGCGCGCAGCTCTAACCGGATAACTCCACTGGGTGCATTCCTTGATCCAGTTGCAGATAAGGCGCTCATCGGAGCTGCCATGATTTCACTTTCCATTCTGGATCGCTTCCCTTGGTGGATCACAATTCTTATCTTGACTCGCGAAATTGGAATCACCATCTTCCGACTATTGGTCATTAAAGGTGGCGTAATTCCGGCAAGTAAGGGCGGAAAGATAAAGACTTTGATGCAGAACTTTGGCGTTGGATTCTTCATCCTTCCCTTCCCATCTTGGCTGGAATGGTTCCGCGTCGGCTTTATCTCGATTGCAATCATTCTCACCATTACGACTGCATATGACTATGTACGCGCTTGGATGCGCAGCCGCTAGCCAGCTCTGGCGTGGATTGGAATACACGAGTAACTTTGGTGCATGCCTACCACTGCACATGCTCGCTTAATCATTGAGCACCTCAAAGCGCACAACGAGACTGTTGCAGTTGCTGAATCACTGACAGCCGGTGGCGTAGGACACGCACTCACCACGATTCCAGGTGCATCTTCAGTCTTTCTCGGGGGAGTGATTTCATATACATCCGATGTCAAAGTTAATTTTTTGGGAGTTTCACAAAAGACGATAGATCAGCACAGCGTTGTCAGCGAAGAAGTCGCTAATGAAATGGCGGCAGGCGCTCTTGCAAAATTTGGATCTACCTGGGCAATCGCTACAACCGGCATAGCCGGCCCAGGTGATTACATGGGAATCCGCGAAGGCACTGTCTGGATTGCCATTAAGGGGCCAATTTCACAGACCTTGCACCTACAACTCGATAGTGGGCGAGAAGGCGTGCGTACGGGGGCTATATCCAGCGCAATAGGCAACTTTGCGCGTATTCTTAGCTCTAGAAATCAAGGGAGTACGCAATGACGCTTTTACGTGAGGCAGTTGGCCACACACTTCGCGATGCGCGCACCTCACAATCTCGCACACTTCGCGATGTAGCGCGGGAAGCGCGTGTATCTCTTGGCTATCTCTCTGAAGTTGAACGTGGTCAAAAAGAGGCATCCTCTGAACTTCTCAATGCAATCTGCGAAGCACTTGGTCTCACACTTTCATCAGTGATGACTGGCGTTGCCCACGAAATCAAATCTCGTGAAAGCGCAAAGCTCTCCGTTGTCGACGCAGCCTAAATATTCACTCCAAGGCGGAATTCATCGCCGTACCGAAAGCGCAATTCTTTCGGCTACTAAGAATCTCATCGCCGCTCATGGCGCATCAAATATTTCAATGATTGAAATCGCTGATGCCTCAGAAGTCTCGCGCGCGACTTTGTATAACCATTACCGAGATAAGAACGCACTTCTGCTTGCACTCATCACCGCCGAAGTTGAGCGACTTGTGGAATCGGCAGAACGAGCCGGCACTCCTGCAGATGCGCTCGAGTTCTTATCACGAGAGATATCAGCAGATACTGCGCTGAAGGCGATGCGCGTTCACGACCAAGAGCTACTCATCCAGATCATGTCACAGGCACAGAATCCGCTCTATCTAGTTCTTGCTACCTGCATCTACGAAGCCACCAAGTCAGAAGCTGGGACCGGGCTGGCGATGCGCTGGCTATTAGGTCAAGTGATGCAACCTATTACTCCTAAGCAATCACGCGATCAAGCAGAGTTGCTGGTTGATCGCACGCTCTTCTGAAAGTTTTTATACATGCGCATCTCTGACCTTCGCGAACGCCTGTCACTATCTTTCGGACAAGCGTGGGCACCATCTTTCTCAGAAGATATCGCCATTAGCGAACTCGGTTCACTGACAGTCAATGAAGCGCTCAAAGCTGGGCGTGAAGCTGATGAAATCTGGCGCGCAGTTTGCAAGCAATGTCCTGTCGAGACAGAGAAGTACCGATATTAAAGATGCCTGTAGTAACAGAGGTCATTGCGCCTGCGCCCAATAAACCAGCACTTGTCTTAATCCACGGACTCGGCTCTGCCGGAACTATTTGGAAATCGCTCTACGATGGTCTGCAAGAGCATTTTGTTATTCACCCGATTGATTTACCGGGCCACGGAAGCGCTGCGCTTGGCGATGAAGCACTTGATCCACGCTCGTTAGCGCACGCAATTGCGAAGATGATGGAGACTGAGCATCAGGTAAAAGAATTTCATGTTGCCGGAAACTCTCTCGGTGGATGGATTGCACTTGAACTTGCAGCAGCGCATCCCGAAAAGGTGAAGAGCGTTACCGCCCTTGCACCTGCTGGGCTCTGGCATGAGGGACCGACACAGCTTCTGCCGCCAAGTCTCTTTGCGCGAATCTTGGCAAAGTGCGCTCAGTATTTCTTAAGGCTGGCTTATCACTTGCCTCCGCTGAAGGCGATGGGCTATCGAAAAATCACACATCTATGGCGCGAGCTTTCATTTGAATCCTGTAAAGATTCTGTTTTAGCAATGGCCAAATCCACCGGTTACATGCCGATGTGGAAAGCGCTACGTGGAAAGAAATTTGCGGGGCATATTCCACCGAGCGTTCCGGTCAAGATTGTCTTTGGTGATTACGACTTAACTCTGCCGCACCCTCGTGCACAAGAGCGAGAGGTTGCACCCAAACATTCAGAGTGGATAACGGTTGAAAATTGCGCCCATGTAATTATGTGGAACTACCCGCAATTAACTATTGACTTTATCGCTAGCCACCTTAAACGGTGATAACTTCCAAGACCCAGGGCGCAACTCCATCTGAAGGAGTGAGCGCGCACGGGTATTTTTCAGAGACGATGGCATAGAGATCTTCAGGGCTCTTTGCCGCAGCTCGTGATTGCAGCAACCAGCGAGTGATTTCTCCTCGGGTCTTCTTCGACATATGGGTGACGACAGTGCGCACCCCATCGACAACTGTAGAAATGCGAACTTCAACGGTGATATCAGCCGGTGCGCGCCAGACAGTCTTATAGGTCGATGACCTGCAATCTACGATGAGACCTTTTGCCAGCGGGCGCAGCTGTTGCTCAACCTGCGCGCTCAGCGCCTTGTTATCGATCTTCGCCTTGTAGCTTTCGATCTTTGCCGAAGGTGCGATGGCCCCAT
>Ga0209358_10002339_pt1 | contig 14482 bp, 14 predicted proteins | sample LauGreFa1BDMLBSN_2_FD_187574 | JGI IMG/M metagenome (GOLD analysis project Ga0209358, IMG submission 187574) | Freshwater lake microbial communities from Lake Michigan, USA - Fa13.BD.MLB.SN (SPAdes) (version 2) | ecosystem: Environmental > Aquatic > Freshwater > Lake | place: Lake Michigan, USA... | reverse complement strand
GCATGCTCATAGCCTGTGCGTGGTCGCGGCGGCGCGCCTTCCGGAAGCGGTGCGGCCTGGCTGACGTCTTCGGGATAAATATGCCCCTCGAGCACAATCTCGGCCGAGGCCGGCACGCGCAGCTCACTGCCCATGGCCTTGATCAGTTCAGTACGGCTGCCGCGCAAGAGTCCGGCAAACTGATATTCAGACAGGCTGTCCGGCACAGGCGTCACTGCCCCCAGTATGGTCGCCGGGTCGGCGCCCAGCGCGACGGCGATAGGGTAGGGTTTACCGGGGTTCTGCAAGCAATGCTCCCGGAAATCCAGCGCGCCGCCTCGATGGGCCAGCCAGCGCATGATGAGTTTGTTCGGGCCGATCACTTGCTGGCGATAGATGCCCAGATTTTGCCGCTTCTTATTAGGACCCCGGGTAATCACCAACCCCCAGGTAATTAATGGTGCGATGTCACCTGGCCAGCAATGCTGAATAGGTAAGCGGGCAAGATCGACCTCACTACCGTCCCAGACGATTTCCTGACACGGTGCCGAGCGGAGCTCGCGGGGCGCCATGTCCCAAACCGACTTGATCAGCGAGCCCAAACCGAGCACATCGCGCAGACCTTTGGGCGGGTCGGGCTCTTTCAGGGCGGCGAGCAAGTGGCCTATTTTGCGCAATTCACTTACATCATCAGCCCCCATGCCCATGGCCACTCGCTGGGGGGTACCAAACAGGTTACCCAGTACCGGCATCGTGTGCCCAACAGGCTGAGTAAACAGCAAGGCCGGGCCGGCCGCACGCAAGGTGCGGTCACACAACTCCGTCATTTCTAGATAGGGGGAAACGGGCAAGGCCACTTCCGTTAGCTCGCCAGATTGTTTTAATTTGGCAATAAAATCCCGCAAATCGGAATATTTCATCGATGATTGACTTTTTTTGATGTGAAAGGTGATGGCTTAGCTAACGCCCACAAACACCTGATTTTACGGGGATTTGCTGCAACGCAACCAAATTTTCATAAGATTTAGTTATAGAAAATCTCTTTTTTAGTATTGACTCGATATATTCACCTGCCTACAATCCGCTCAAATTTTAAGGCAGCCCTGCTGGAGCAAATCCAGACCATACGGGGGAAATAATCTGGCTGCCTTTCATAGTGGGGTTGTGACCCAGAGGCGATTGTAAAGCGCCTCGACAAAAGGGGCACGAGCTGAACTCCATACAAGATTGCTTGCGCCACCCTGTTCCAGGGGGCAAACAAGGCAACACCGGCGTTTGCAAAGTCCGAAGTCTGGCGGCAAACGATTTTTAGTATCGCGGTGAATTGAAGCACGAAGCACGAAACACGCTTGCAATTTGGCCTCATCTCAGAGTGCCTGACAAAACGTGACTGGTTACTTGCCATGCTTGCAACGGAGACAGCAGCATGACAGGGTTTGACACCAGGCGGGTTTTGCCAGGCGCTTTGAGGGCCGCGATGATTCAGGAGGTACCATGAATAATCGACGTGAAGTTACAGCGTTGGTCGGTGCAGGAAATGTTTCATTGCAGTTTGCTCAAGAACACAGCGACGAGATCGCTGTTCTGGACAGGGTGGTAGCCACCGCCCGCCTTGGACTGATGGTCCTCGGTCTGGCATCCATGACTGCATTGACCATCATGTTCTTCCGACCCGAGCTGACCGATCAGATCAAGGTGATGTCCCCATTCTGGACAGAACCCGCCAGCGGTGGCGTGAGGAGTCTGAACCAGCCAAGCCTGATCACAGGCACAGGCGATTTAGTGACTGCTAGCGGAACGCCTGCCACACTCAGTGCGACGCCCGCAGCGTTTTCTCCGCCCTCACTCGCGGCACAGCAGCGGGTCACCGGATGGCTGGCCAAGCGCCATCGTGTTGCCGGCGCTGCCAGTAAGATGCTGGTCGATGCGGCATATACAACGGCCCGGGAAACGGATATCGATCCCTTGCTGATCTTGTCAGTGATGAGCATCGAGTCCCGCATGAATCCGTTTGCCGAAAGTCCAATGGGTGCGCAAGGCCTGATGCAAGTCATGACTGACGTACACAAGAACAAGTTTGATGACCACGGTGGCGCCAAAGCCGTTCTGGATCCGAACGCCAACCTGCGTGTCGGCGCGACCCTTCTGCGAGATGCCATCAGCAAAACAGGCTCAGTAGAAGCAGGGCTCAAGCATTACGTAGGTGCCGGCGCACTTCGTAGCGACGGCGGTTATTCCGTCAAGGTGCTGGGTGAGTACGCGAGGCTGCAAGCGGTAGCAAACGGCAGGTACGTGGCCGCGACGAAGGCACCCGCAAGCCCCGCCAATACGACCGCACGCAATGGCACTGACAAACCCAAGCCCCTCCAAGATCAACCGGCCTGACGACGTAGTGGTTGTACCTCGACCAATCTCGGACGTCCCGACGCGGCTCGGGACGGCAACGCTGGACCGAGCGCTATTTCAGATACGCCTCTAGCCGGCGTACTGCCTCCTGCAAATTCTCCATTGATGTTGCGTAGGATACGCGGACATAACGCGCGACATCCCGGGTGCCAAAATCGAGTCCGGGCGTCATCACCACACCGGTGGCCTGTAACACATCGCGCGTAAATGCATCGGCATCAGCAGACAAACGACTGCAGTCAGCATAAATGTAAAAAGCACCGTCGGGCAGTACGGGTATCGTGAAACCCAAACGCTGCAATGCCGGCACAAGGTAATCACGACGACGCTTGAATTCACTTTTGCGCTGTTCGAAAATGGCCATCGACTCGCGCGTAAAGCAGGCTATCGCTGCTTGCTGCGCCAGCGTGGACGCACAAATGAAAAAATTCTGCGCCAGCTTTTCTACCGCTGGCATCATCGAAGGCGGCACCACGAGCCAGCCGAGACGCCAGCCAGTCATGTTGAAATACTTTGAAAAGCTGTTGATGACGATGATGTCTTCGCTCAGCGATAACGCAGAAAATGGCGGCAAATCATATGATAGCCCCTGATAGATCTCATCCACGATCGTAAAACCACCTCGCTCGCGAACAAAGTCAGCAATATCGCGCAATTCAGTCATCGCAATCGAGGTGCCGGTGGGGTTGGAGGGCGATGCCAGAAGCACGCCTCGGGTTGAAGGGTTCCAGTGTTCACGCACCATCGCTGCTGACAGTTGAAAGTGTTGCGCTGGCCCGCTGGGAATCAGGCGCGCTCTACCTTCGAAGGCAGTAACAAAATGGCGATTGCAGGGGTAGCTGGGATCGGGCATCAGCACTTCATCATCGCGCCCCACGAGTGCAGCACAGGCCAAGAGCAAGGCACCGGATGCACCAGCTGTGATCACGATGCGGTCTGCGGCAACATCAACGCCAAAACGCTCGTGATAATCCGCCGCGATTGCCTGGCGCAAAGCCGGCAAACCGACCGCAGGGGTGTAGCGCATCGTGCCACCAGCAATCGCTTTGGCAGCAGCATCCAGTACCGGCTGTGCCGCAGGAAAATCGGGCTCGCCGATGCCCATGTGAATCACCGAACGACCCGCCTGCTCCAGAGCCGCCGCCATCTTGAGCAGCTCCATCACATGAAAAGGCTCGATGTCATCAAGCCGGGCGGCGAGCGGGGAGTTCATGGAGAGAAGCGCCGCAAACGTGACATGCTAGCGACTGGCGGATACTTCGGTCGCACGCAGGCTGGCGGCCAGCTTGTCGAGCACACCATTGACGTATTTGTGTCCGTCAATACCACCAAAGGATTTGGTCAGCTCAACAGCTTCGTTGATCACAACCTTGTACGGAATTTCGATGTGGTGCTTGAGTTCGAATGCACCGATCAATAATGCCGCATGCTCGATGGGCGACAACTGATCGATCGCACGGTCAATTAGCGGCACGATCTCGGACCGCAGGTTGTCCACGTCGCGTATGGTCCCATGCAGCAAAAGATCGAAATGCTCGACATCCGCCTTGTCAAAACCATGCGCATTGCGTATGTGGGCATCAATGGCGCCTGCATCTTCTTGACTCATCAGCCACTGGTACAAGCCCTGCAGCGCGAATTCACGCGCGCGATGGCGCGGCGTGCGACTTTTATTCGGATTGGCGTGCTGCGATTTGCTACTCATGAGATCCGGCCTTATTCATCATCGGCTGCATCAGCATCGTCGGCTAGTTCTTCCATAGCCGCGACCATATTGGCCATTTCAACGGCAACACGCGCAGCATCAGCGCCCTTGCCTGCCATACGTACCTCAGCCTGCTCCTCGTTCTCGGTGGTCAGCACCGCGTTGGCGACTGGCAGACCGAAATCAAGCCCCACGCGTGTAATGCCGGCGCCGGATTCATTCGACACGAGCTCGAAGTGATATGTCTCGCCACGAACCACAGCACCCAGCGCGATGAGCGCATCGAACTGGCCGGATTCCGCCATCTTTTGCAAGGCCAGAGGAATCTCCAGTGCGCCCGGCACGGTCACGAGCAAAATATCTTCGTCTTCCACACCCAGATGCTTGAGTTCAGTCAGACAAGCCGACGTGAGGCCGTGGCAAATGTCTTCGTTGAATCGCGCCTGAACAATGCCAATGCGCAGGCCATTGCCATCAAAATCCGGTTGGTAAGTTCCTACGCTCATGGTATCTCCTGCTTCAGTGATCGGGGCTGGCCTGGTAGCCGACGACTTCGAGATTGAATCCAGTCATCGATGGCATTTTGCGGGGATTGGCCAGCAATTTCATTTTCCCTACCCCCAACTCGCGCAGTATCTGTGCACCTATGCCGTAGGTACGCAAATCCATGCGTGCGGTCTTGGGCGGTGCAGGCGGATTCGGGCTGCTCAGCGCACTGAACTGCGCAAACATCTGCTCCGCAGATTCCTCGCAATTCAGCAAGACGATGACACCCCGCTCGGTCGCCTGAATCGCGGCCATCGCCGATGCCATGGTCCACGAATGCGTAGTAACCCGTGTTTCAAGCAGATCCAGTATCGATACCGGCTGATGCACGCGCACCATCGTCTCCTGGTCAGGTTCGATTGCACCATGTACCAACGCGAGATGTGCACCGCTGCTGGGTTTGTCGCGAAACGCAATCGCATGAAAACTGCCGTGTGGCGTATGCATTTCGCGCTCGGCGACACGCTCGACGATACTCTCATTCTGGCTGCGGTAATGAATCAGATCAGCGATGGTGCCTATCTTGAGCTGATGCAGCTTGGCGAACTCCATCAGATCGGGCAGACGGGCCATGGTGCCATCGTCCTTCAGTATTTCGCAAATGACCGCAGCCGGAGTGAGCCCGGCCAGATCGGCGAGGTCGCAGCCCGCCTCGGTGTGACCAGCGCGCATAAGCACGCCGCCCCTTTGCGCACGCAACGGAAATATATGACCCGGTTGCACGATGTCCGATGGTTTGGCATGGCGTGCCACCGCAACCTCAATCGTGCGCGAGCGGTCCGCCGCTGAGATACCGGTGGTGACGCCATCGGCCGCCTCGATGGACACGGTAAAGTTGGTGCCATACGACGTGCCATTACGTGTGGTCATCATGGGCAGGTTGAGCTGATCGCAGCGTTCTTCTGTCAACGTCAGACAAATCAGGCCACGCCCATGCTTGGCCATGAAATTGATGGCTTCAGGCGTAACGAACTCGGCGGCCAGGACCAGATCGCCCTCGTTCTCGCGGTCTTCCTCATCGACGAGGATCACCATGCGGCCGGCACGCAGCTCGGCAATGATCTCTTTTGTGCTTGAAAGTGACATGAGTGATTCCGGAAAGGCCGGCTATTTTATAGGATTTCAGTCGCCAAAAACCGTCGGCTCGAGGACAAGCCTCACCAAAGCCGAGGCTTATCGTGTCGTATCGAAATGTTAATGAAGTCCTGGTAGAACAAAACCGGAAATTTTTTGCCGCAAAATGAATCTCGACAGGCCCTTTATTTCGCCACCCCTGCCCGCGCCGCGCAGCGACACTGGCTCGCGGTACAACGTAGATGGCTTCAGCGTCTATCTATTGCGATAGGCTGAGCATGCGCTCCACATAGCGAGCAATCAGATCCACTTCCAGATTGACCTGATGCCCTGCCTTCAGATGCCTGAGTGTGGTGACCTCGATGGTGTGCGGAATCAGATTGATCGAGATCGTGCATCCGGCGTCACTATCGCTGACGCTGTTGACCGTTAGCGAGACGCCATTGACCACCACCGAGCCTTTGTGCGCGAGATATTTCGCTAATGAGGACGGTGCCAGTATGTCCAAGCGCCAGGATTCACCCACTGGCTCGAACAGCACCACGCTACCCAGGCCATCGACATGACCGGATACCAGATGCCCGCCCAGTCGCCCGGCCAGTGTCAGCGCTTTCTCAAGATTGACCTCACCCTGTCGATCAAGTCCTACGGTGCAATTCAGACTTTCGCGCGAGACATCGACCGCGAAACTATCCGATGTCTTGTACGTAACCGTCATGCAGGCACCATTAATCGCAATCGAATCGCCAATACCCACGTCATCCAGCGCAAGACCGCCCGAACTGATGTGCAGTCGCACGCCAGAGTCACTGTCTGTGCCCAGTGATTCGATCGAATTAATACGGCCGACTGCCGCAACGATACCGGTAAACATGTGTGTCTCTAATCCAGGTTAAAAATCATTGAGCCGCATAATCACGCGAAGATCATCACCGACAGCATCGACACGATGAAAACGCATCGCGATGCGATCAGACAGCGCCTTCAATTCTGGCAGGCGTGCCATACCCTGTGCGGGCCCCAGCAAACAGGGCGCCAGATAGATCAGCATCTCATCGACCAAGCCCATGCGCAGCAGCGAGCCGTTAAGCTTGTAGCCAGCTTCGACATGCAGCTCGTTGATCTGTCGCTGCCCGAGCAGATGCATTAGTGCCGTCAAATCGACTTTGACGCCCTCGGTGGGCAGAACAATCACCTCTGCGCCCGCGTCGCGCAAGCGACTTGCACGCTCGGGATGCGCATCGGTGGTGACGACCCAGGTACCACCGCCCACCAGTACTTGCGCCGCCGGATCCATATCCAGCTGGCTGTCGACCACAATACGCTGCGGCTGACGCGGGGTAGCAACGGCCCGCACATTAAGCTGCGGATTATCCTGCTGTACCGTACCGATGCCCGTCATGATCGCGCAAGCACGCGCACGCCACGCATGCCCGTCATCGCGTGCTGCCGAGGAGGTAATCCACTGACTCTGACCGTTCGTCAGCGCCGTGCCACCATCAAGGCTGGCGGCAAGCTTCAGCCTTACCCAGGGACGTCCGTGCTGCATACGGTGGAAAAATCCGATGTTCATTTCGCGCGCCTCATTCGCCAAAACACCGGTCTCGACCGTCATGCCTGCTGCACGTAATTGCGCGATTCCCTTGCCGGCCACCAGCGGATTCGGATCCTCAATGGCCGCAACAACACGCCCGACACCCGCCCTGATCAATGCCTCGCTACAAGGTGGTGTGCGACCGTGATGGCTGCAGGGCTCAAGCGTGACGTAGACCGTTGCACCACGTACATCGATCCCACGCGAAGAAGCATCACGCAGCGCATCGACCTCGGCATGCGCTTCACCGGCACGCTGGGTGTGACCGCTTGCGATGATCTGTCCATCTCGGACGATCACACAGCCCACACGCGGGTTGGGACTGGTGAGGAACAGGCCTTTGGCTGCCTGATCAAGCGCAGCGCGCATGGCATCGATGTCATTGGATAAGTGCACGGCTTAATTGAAAGCGGAAACAGACCGCCATTCTAACAAGCCGACCCACCCCGCACCGGATCACAGCTGCGTACACGCCCCAGAAAGCTGATGATGATCTTTCGCTGCTCAGCACCGATCGTAAAAACCAGCGATCCTATCTGCGGTAAGGCACTACTGCTGGCACTGCGCGGGCGACCGCTGGGATCAAAGGACAGATAGGGCTTCGGATCTCTGAGACGCGCTTCAATGTGCAAACCCAAAGGCGGTGTCGGGCCGGTGTGCAAGACCACTTCACCCGCGTTGGCCGATTGATTGTTATCGGTATCGATCACGACCTGCCAGCCAGTGGCCCAGTTTTTATCGCTCATTGGTACCAGATCCACCCGTGTGCGTCGACGTATCGCTTCTGCACGCGCGAGGCTAATGGCCTCCTGAAAATGCGCCGCCGCGGTGATCACACGCAGGCGATTCAGAATTGGAGAAAAACCTGGCAGTGCCATCACCACGAGCGCAGAGAGGACGCCAATCGTGATCAGCAATTCCATTAGTGTGAGACCGAAAGGTCTTTGAAAACGGTAATACATTGATTCAACTCGTGTACAGTATCCGCCATGCAAGCCGACGCACGTAAGGAATACATTCCGTATCGATTTTTTCAGCGGTTTTTTTATCGCCCTGTCCGAGGTACTGCGTGCCGTTTTGCGAGCTATTTTGCGTGTCATTTTTTACATCGTTATGCACATCTTTTGTAATATCAATTTTTTCAACGGTACAAGTCTGCGCTTCAAATTCTGCCTGTAATACAACTGTCGTCATTTCGCTGAGCCCTATCCCTTTGGCAGTGACGCGATATCGATGCGGAGATGACCCCTCAGTCTGCATAGGATCTGCGTTGGATGAATAAGGCATCATTTCAAGAAAATATTCCGGAGGTGCCGAGGACTGCATCGGACCACCCTGGGCAAATCGGTCGCCTGTGATATCACCGAGATGATGCAAACCTTTAGCCTGCGCTATAGTCAAATTTTGCGACATCATTGACAAGGTAGCAGCAGCGTCCCGCAGAGCGGCCTCAGCCGCCTGCTGCGCGAGCAAGCGATCGATGGTGCTGTAAGTGAGGCTGACATCATCTTGCGAGGAACGTAGCAAGGCACTCGCCAGCATCGCCACGCCCATCAAAACCAGAGAACACGACAGCAGTGTCATGCCTGACTGCTGGGTAACAGGTCGTAAAAAATGGCAGTTCACGGCATCCTCTGTGGCCTGTGTAGAAAAATGATGGCTTCGACATGACGGCGTACACGCGCACGAACAGATAGGGGGAAATCGTCAGGATCGATACGGGTACCCGGATCTGGTGTTGCGCTCGCATTGACGTAGTCGTCACCAAATAAAGCAAACCGTTTAAGAACTGAAGGCTGGTTGTTACCCGTCGGTGAGCGTAGTATCAGCGCGACATGAACTGCGACTACGCTACGCCAAAACGAAGCACCATCCGCTGGTCTGACTCTATCTTTTTCTTTGATTGCCGAAGCGTTGAGATATTGATTCGGCAAGTTATCGCCATCGGTATCCAGTCCATATAACACCTGAAAATATTCGACGCCAGACAGGATGGCCTGCGAATCCCATTTATGCTGGCCACGATATCTACAGTGAAGGTCAGGTTCGCCGCCAGCGCCGGGCACAACATGAAAAAATACCCAGCTTGATACGGACAACTGAGATGATGTCCCTGAAACCACAAAGCCGGCACAATTGACGGCATCGCCGTCCACGGAGCGCAAGTTCACTGCCATCACATCATTCCCGTTCATGACCGCAACGTCGGGCGTACCAAGGCTGGCGGTATCGCTGCTTATACGTGCGTTATCCAGACCTTGTACTGAACCATTTGAAAGCTCGAAGGGCGAAGTTTCTGATGGTGGGTCTATTGAAGACCATGAATCGGCTTGCGCTGCTTGCTGCAAAGTACGTGAGATGATTTCCAGTGCAAATGCTGCGCTATCGTCGAGCAAAGCCGCCTGATGATAGTGCTGAAAATTTTCGCGCGCGATTTGCAACAACGATACCGATGTGAGCAATACGCCACAGGACACCGCCATCGCGATCATCAGACTGATCATGCTCACAGGCTAGCCCAGCACAAGCACGAACCGCGGTGGAAAATCACTGATATCACCACCCTGGGGCCAACCAATTTTAATTACACGCGCCTTGAAAGACGAATCGCCGCCACCGCACGACCAGTGGTGTGATGTCGAGCTGACTGAGGTGTCTTCTTCACAAACTACGATACGCGCATTTGGTACCTTGAGAAAAAGTCGACGTCGCCAATTATGCAAATAAAAAAGGGCCGCGGCTTCAGCAGAGCAAGGCTGGCCGAAACAAGCCAACACAGCATCTGTCTGACTAACCAGATCAAAGGGATTCTCAGTATCTGATGCAAGCGCTTTCATACCTCCTTGCCGCACCCAATCAGAGAACTCGACAGCAAGACGAAAAGCTGCCAAGACACGCGCATTGCCTGCCATCTGTGTGCGAGTCGTCATCATCGCCGAGATCAGCACGCTGGCACCAAGCGACACAAGCAATAAAGCGATCATCACCTCAGGCAAAGAGAATCCCTTGTGCCGCCTCGAACTCTGAGAACACCGGCTTGAGTCCGTGGCAACAGCCAAGATTTTTATCAGTATTGAATTAAAACAGGTATTCATCATCTTGGCGCTGAGTAGCATCAATTACCGAATACTGAATCCAGGCTGGCCTTGTGACATGCAGAGTTATTTTGAAGCTAATAATTAAAACAAACTCGAGAACGAATGAATGACTTGGTCACCCCATGTATTTGGAGGAAACGCGGCGACAGGATGGTGTGCACTGAGGCACATACCTGATTGAAACATTCTGCGGAATGAGGAAGACGCGACGGAAGCATTGGCGAAATAAAACTGGAAAATTTTTCGCCTCAATCAATCGTGATAAATCCTTGATTTTGCTGTGTCCCACGTCGCACAACTAAGCTTACTCGCGATAAAACATGGCTTTATCTAGGGAGATGCTGAATAAATCTGCGTTTTATGGCGAGCCAGCGTAGCTGTGCGACGCGGGGATCAATAAAATCAATGCCTTGACGCGATTGATCTTGCCGCAAAAGTTTCCGCTTTTATTTAATCAGCGCTTCCTTAGAACCTCGCAAATAAAGCGACGATGTATGAAGCAACAGCGCAGGAGGATTTGGCCGGAATTTTCTTAATGCTTGTCCGAATGTTTTGCCACCTTGGGATCCAAATCGACTTCATTAATGGCATCACGAAATTCGGCGATGTCCTCGAAGCTTCGGTAGACAGAGGCAAACCGTATGTAGGCAATCTTGTCGAGCCGCTTAAGTTCGCGCATGACCAACTCGCCGATCTGACCTGAGAGAATTTCCCGTTCTCCTGATGAGCGCAATTTTTCTTCAATCCGCTGCAGCGCCGCATCCACTGCGTCAGCAGAGACTGGGCGCTTGCGCAGCGCAAGCATCAGACTACCGCGCAGTTTGGATGATTCGAATTCGGTACGGCTACCATTTTTCTTGACAATGACGGGCATCGCAAGCTCGATACGCTCATAGGTCGTGAAACGCTTGTCGCAATGACTGCAGCGTCGGCGGCGACGTGTGATGTCGCCTTCTTCCGACGTGCGCGTATCAATGACCTGCGTGTCTTCGTGATGACAGAAAGGACAATGCATAGGGCAATCTCCTTTCCGTGTATCGACTTAAGCCTGATAAACAGGAAATTTATCGGTCAGCTCTTTGACACCCGCTCTGACGCAGTCGATATTGGCAGCATCGTTCGGGTTGTCGAGCACGTCGGCAATCAAATGGCCCACTCGCGCGGCCTCTGCCTCACCAAAACCGCGCGTGGTCATCGCAGGTGATCCCAGACGTATGCCGCTGGTGATCATCGCTTTTTCCGGATCATTGGGAATGCCATTCTTGTTACAGGTGATGTGGGCGGAACCGAGTACGGCCTCTGCCTCTTTACCGGTCATTTTCTTGGCACGCAGATCGACTAGCATCACATGCGACTCGGTACGACCGCTAACGATACGCAGACCTCGCTCGATCAGTGCTTTGGCAAGCGCATCCGCATTTTTGAGAACTTGCTGCTGGTAGATTTTGAAGGAGGGCTGCAGTGCCTCATGGAAGGCAACTGCCTTGGCTGCAATCACGTGCATCAGCGGACCGCCCTGCAAGCCCGGGAAAATCGCACTGTTGATTTTTTTTGCAATGTCTTCATTGTTCATCAGAATAATGCCGCCACGCGGACCACGCAGGCTCTTGTGCGTCGTCGAAGTCACAACATCCGCATGCGGCACCGGGTTCGGATACACCCCACCCGCAATCAGTCCCGAGTAGTGCGCCATATCCACCAGAAAGTACGCACCCACGTCTTTGGCAACCTTGGCAAAGCGTGCCCAATCGATTTTCAGTGCATACGCTGATGCGCCGGCAATGATCAGTTTGGGCTTGTGCTCATGGGCGGTGCGCTCCATGGCCTCGTAATCGATCTCTTCCTTCTCATTCAAGCCATAACTGACAACGTTGAACCACTTGCCGCTCATGTTCAGATGCATGCCGTGCGTGAGGTGACCACCTTCGGCGAGCGACATGCCCATGATCGTGTCGCCGGGATTGAGCAAAGCCAGGAACACCGCCTGATTGGCCTGCGAACCCGAGTTGGCCTGCACATTGGCAAAATTTGCGCCGTAGAGTTCTTTGAGTCGGTCGATACACAGTTGTTCGACAATGTCGACATACTCGCAGCCACCGTAGTAGCGCTTGCCGGGATAACCCTCGGCATATTTGTTTGTGAGCACCGAACCCTGCGCCTGCATTACCGCAGGGCTGGTGTAATTTTCAGAAGCGATCAGTTCAATATGATCCTCCTGGCGAGTCGCCTCCTGCTGTATTGCGGCCCAAAGCGCGGGGTCGCTCTGCGCCAGATCCAATTGATCCGGAAACGCGCAGTTGGCGGGGCTGACTCGTGTGAGCATACTTTTTCTCCTGTTTGGGGTCTCGGTGCGGACGAAAGTGCCACGCGCAAAGGTAATAAGGCGCCCGGACAAGCCGCCAATACTGTTCAGGCTCGAACTGTACTGATGAGTTTACTTCAGGAAAAATAAATATTTCTTTACTGTAAGTTCAGATTATCTGAACAATGCTCTGTGGTGACCGACAGAGCGACGGGAATTGAACCGCGCGAGGACTCACTACGACGTTAAGCGGCATTGGCGCTGCATTTCAGGAGTTGCAAGATAGCTCGGGAGCAAAACCCCTTTGCTCAGGTCGAGCCGGTTGACCTGCCCCTCGCCCACAATAAATGCAAATAAAGATTTGGCCACCCGACCTAAAGTGTTCCCGGTACCCGTCCTGGCGGACGCGGCTCAGTCAATGACCCGAATCAGCCGCCGACCCAGATTTTCGCCCCGATAGAGCCCGGCGATGGCATCCGGGGCGTGGCTTATACCGTCGAGTACGTCCTCTTCATATCGGATCAGACCCTGCCGCACCCACTCGGCCAGATCGGCGCGCGCGGCGGCATAGTGGTCGCGGTGATCGAGAATCACGAAGCCCTGCATGCGAGCCCGCTTCACCAGTAGCTGGCGCTCTACTCGGGGACCGATGGGCGTGGGATTCCAGTTGGCGATGGAGGCGGTGCCGCAAATAATCACGCGCGCACCCACGTTCAAATGCTGCATCACTGCATCGCTGATGCTGCCCGAGGTGTTGTCAAAGTAAATATCGACGCCCGTCGGGCAAGCAGCTGCCAATTGCTCGGCAAAATCCTCACGCTTGTAATCCACCGCGGCATCGTACTGAAAGCGGTCGATACACAGCTGACGTTTAACCTCGCCCCCGGTAATCGCAACGGTGCGACACCCGTGAATCCGTGCAATCTGACCCACGCAAGAACCCACCGCACCTGCACCGGTCGATACCAGCACGGTCTCGCCTGATTTGGGCTCACCAATGTGCATCAGTCCGTAGTGTGCGGTGATGCCGTTAATACCAAGCACGCCCAGCGAAGTCGACAAAGGCAGGTCAGCCTGGTCGACGCGGTAATCAATTGTGCTTGCATCGACCGCTGCATAATCCTGCCAGCCGAACATGCCAGTCACCCGCGTGCCAACCGGCCATCGCAAGTCCTCGGAGGCGATGATTTCGCCCGCAGCAAACGAACGCATGACTTCACCGATACCGACGGGTTGCGAGTAATTGGCCACCGCATTCACCCAGCCGCGCATGGCCGGCTCGACGGCAAGAAAGTGATTGCGTATCAGCACCTGACCCGCCTGTAGTTGCGGCACGCCGGTCTCCACAATACGAAAATGCTCGGCTTGGGGAATGCCTTCGGGACGGCTGGAGAGGATCACCTGACGGTTCATGAGAGTGGACATGATTTTATTGTTTAGTTTTTAACGGTCTGACACGACTTCTGCAGCGCAAGATACCAGAGATCCATCCAGTGCCGAGCGTCGTGTACGCGATGGTAAGATCAAAACGTCTGAGATCGAAACAACAGACATACCTTTCACAGACAAGAATAGCAAAGCGCGTTCATCTTGACTAAACACGCTATGCGTTTGCGATCAACCACCAACAGAGACAAGTTCATGAATTCCATTCGCGTCGCACTGGTTACCGGCGGAGGCACCGGCATAGGCAAGGCTGCTGCAAAAGCTTTATTGCATGCTGGCTATCAGGTCGTGGTCACCGGCCGCAATCTCGAGAAGCTCCAAACAGCACTCAA
>Ga0209358_10002336_pt1 | contig 14488 bp, 13 predicted proteins | sample LauGreFa1BDMLBSN_2_FD_187574 | JGI IMG/M metagenome (GOLD analysis project Ga0209358, IMG submission 187574) | Freshwater lake microbial communities from Lake Michigan, USA - Fa13.BD.MLB.SN (SPAdes) (version 2) | ecosystem: Environmental > Aquatic > Freshwater > Lake | place: Lake Michigan, USA... | reverse complement strand
CAACGGTTTGATGGGCACCTTGCTGGCGGCCACCGTGTTGTGCTCATTTTTCACCGCCTTCACTGGGGGCAGTGGGGTGACCATTTTGGCCTTGGGGGGCTTGTTGCTGCCTTTGCTGCGCAACGCGGGATACCCAGAGCAGCGCGGCATCAGTTTGGTGACCAGTGCCAGTGCTTTGGGCGTTTTGCTGGCCCCTTCGGTGCCCTTGATCATGTACGCCATCATTGCCCGCGTGCCCATCAACACCATGTTTCTGGCGGGTTTGGTGCCCGCTTTGGTGATGATCATTTGTCTGTTGGTGTTTGGCGGTTATTTGCGGTCCACTCGCCATGGACCGCCGCCAGTGGCTCAAACCGTTGATGTGCGCCGTGCCATCTGGAGCGCCAAATGGGAAATATTGGCCCCCGTGGTGGCCATTGCATCACTGGTCAGTGGTTTGGCAACGCCCACTGAAAGCGCGGCATTAACGGCGGCCTATGCCATCTTGACCTTGGGATGGGCGCACCGGGAGTTGAGCTGGCGTTCGTTGGGCGAGTGCTTGTCCCAATGCGCGCAAATCATTGGGGGTGTGATGTTGATTTTGGGCATGGCTTTGGGGCTCACCAATTACCTGGTGGATGCCGGCATTCCCGATTTGGTGATCGATGCGGTGCAAGGCCTGACCCAAAACAAATACCTGTTCTTGCTGGCATTGAATGTGTTTTTGTTTGTGGCGGGCGCCCTGATGGAAATTTATGCGGCCATCGTGGTGCTGGTGCCCTTGTTATTGCCCCTGGCCATGAGCTATGGCATTGACCCGGTGCATTTTGGGATTATTTTTTTGGCCAATATGGAGATGGGTTTTTTGTGTCCACCCGCAGGGATGAACATATTCTTTGCATCGGCCATCTTTAAAAAACCGATCCGAATCGTGGCCATTTCTGTGATGCCTGCCTTGTTCGCGATTTTTGTGGGAACCATGCTCATTTCATGGTTGCCCTTGATCGCCCTGAGCTTGCCAACCTATTTGGGCAGCATGCCCTGAGGGAGACGTGCCTGGCTCGATTTTTCAGCCATGCGCTTGGGGGCGCTTGAATCCCCTCAAAGCGCAGGCGCAGCGCTGGCGATGCCCATTTCCTTCAAGGTCAAGGCAATGGCGTGGACCGCCTGGGCCATTTCTACCGGCCCAATGGCGCCAATGCAGCCCACGCGGAAGGTCTCCACTTGGGTCAGTTTGCCGGGATACAGAATAAAACCGTTCTTTTTGGCGATGTCATAAAACGTCTTGAACTGGTACCTGGCGTCGGCCGGCGCATGGAAGGTGACGATGATGGGCGCTTGGATGGCCGGGTCCAAAAAAGTTTTGAAACCCAGTGCGGCCATGCCGTCCACCAAGGTGCTGCAATTGCTTTGGTAGCGTTTCAAGCGAGCAGTTTGGCCACCCTCTTCCTCAAACTGTTCAATCGCCTCGTTCAAGGCCACCAACACATGCGTGGGTGGGGTAAAGCGCCATTGACCGGTCTTCTCCATATAGATGTATTGGTCATACAAGTCCATGGCCAGTGAGCAGTTGTTGCCTTCGCATTGGGGCAGGATGGCTTTGCGGATGAATACAAAACCCATGCCGGGCACACCCTCTAAGCATTTGCCACTGGCCGCAACCAGCGCATCAAAATGCACTTTTCGGGCGTCGATTTCCAGGGCGGCGAATGAGCTCATGGCGTCAACGATCAAGCCTTTGCCGTGGGCTTGGCACACATCGGCCACCGCTTGCAGAGGGTTGAGAACGCCAGCCCCCGTTTCGCAATGGATCATGACCACATGGGTGATGCTTTTGTCGGCCAGCAAGTGCGTTTGCAGCACCTCGGGACTGATCGCCGCATCTTCGGCAAAAGGGACGACGGTGGTGCGCCGCCCCATCAGGTGGGAGAGTTTGGCCGCTCGCTTGCAATAAGCACCGTTGTCGAGCACCAGCACGTGGCCGTCTCGCGGCACCACCGTGGCCACCGCTGCTTCGACGCTGAAGGTGCCACTGCCTTGCAGGGGCACCACCACATGGCTGTCGTGTCCATGCACGATGTCCAGCAGGCTTTGGCGCACCCGGGCGGTGATGGCGATGAAGTCGCTGTCCCATGAGCCCCAATCTTTGAGCATGGCCAGTTTGGTGCGCAAACTGGTGGTCAGGGGTCCGGGGGTGAGCAAGACGGCGTCGCGGTGTGTTGTCATGGGAACTTCATCCAAAAAGGTGGCTCATTGTTCATAAAAATCAGTGGGTCAGCGCCAGATGCCGATCGGTAGCCGGGGAGGTCAAATTTTCAGTTGTAGATTGTTGACAATTGAGTGAATTGTGCTCCAATTCACCCATGCTTCAAGACTTGGCAGACCCATTTGCCCACGCCCACCCGACGATTGACATGCTGCAAAAAAGCTCCTTGACAGGGGCAGTGCAGCAGGCCATTGAACGACTCATCCACAGCGGCGAACTGGCCCCAGGTGACAAGCTGACCGAGATGGCGCTGGCAGAACGGTTGGGGGTATCGCGGGGACCGGTGCGCGAAGCCTTTCGGGTGTTGGAGGAGGCGGGCTTGGTGCAGTTGGAGAAAAACCGTGGCGTTTTTGTCCGCGAGGTGTCGCTCCACGAGGCCTTGGAAATTTTTGATATGCGCGCCATGATGGAAGCCCATGTCGGCGCCACCTTGGCCGCTCAAGCCAGTGCAGAACAACTCCAAACCTTGCAAAGTTTGATTGACAGCATGGAGCAAGCGGTTGTCCAGCAAGACCACGCGCAGTACTACTTGCGCAATGTCGAGTTTCACGAAACCATGGTGTCATTGGTGGGCAATCAAAAACTGACGTCCATATACCGGCGCCTTACGCGCGAGCTGGGTTTGTTCCGGCGGCGCAATTTGACCCAGCAGTCCGAATTGTTGGCGTCAGTCCAGGAACACCGCCACATATTGGCCGCCATTGGCAGCCGCGATCCCGCAAAGGCATCCGACGCTTTGCGCCAGCATGTGCTGCTCAGCCGCGAGCGCACTGAACGCCATCACCCCCAAACCCTGAATTCCAAAGATTTATAAAGAGCTGAACATGAGCATCCAAGTCAATCAACGCCAATACCGATTGGCCGCGCTACCTGTGGTGGTGGTGTGTGTCGATGGCTGCGAGCCCGATTACCTGGGCCAAGCGGTGGCCACCGGGCACATGCCTTGGATGAAGAAAGCCCTCAGCCATGGCACGGGCTTGGTGGCCGATTGCGTGGTGCCCACCTTCACCAACCCAAACAACTTGTCCATCGTGACCGGTGTGCCCCCCAGCGTTCATGGCATTTGTGGCAACTATCTTTTTGACAGCGAAACCCAGTCAGAGGTCATGATGAATGACCCCAAATGGCTGCGCGCCCCAACTATTTTGGCCGCCTTGGCCGACGCCGGGCAGAAGGTGGCGGTGGTCACGGCCAAGGACAAGCTGCGCCAATTGCTGGGCCATCAAATGAAGGGCATTTGCTTTTCCGCCGAAAAAGCGGACCAAGCCACCTTGGATGAACACGGCATAGATCAGGTCTTGGCCAAGGTGGGCAAGCCCCTGCCCAGTGTTTACAGCGCTGACTTGTCGGAATTTGTGTTTGCCGCCGGTGTGTGGCTGATGCAGCACCAACGGCCGGATGTGATGTACCTGTCCACCACCGACTACATCCAGCATAAATTTGCACCGGGCACCGCGGGGGCCAATGCCTTCTACGCCATGATGGACGGTTATTTGCAACAACTCGAAGACATGGGTTGTGTGATCGCCTTGACCGCTGACCATGGCATGAATGCCAAAGTGGGCATGGATGGTTTGCCGCAGGTCATTTATTTGCAAGATTGGTTTGACGCTTGGCTGGGCACTGCCGTGGCGCGGGTGATATTGCCCATCACCGATCCGTATGTGGTGCACCACGGGGCCCTGGGCTCCTTTGCCACCGTTTATCTGCCGGCCTCTGTCGATCTCAATCAAGCGGTGCAGCGTTTGCAAGCGGTGCATGGCATTGAGGCGGTTTACACCCGCGAACAGGCTGCTGTGCATTTTGAATTGCCCGCTGACCGAATTGGCGATTTGGTGGTGGTGTCAGAGCGCTTCACGGTGATGGGCACCGCTTTGGCCAAACACGATTTATCGGGTTTGGACGTGCCCTTGCGCTCGCATGGGGGTGTCAGCGAACAACGCGTGCCATTGGTTTTGAACCGGCCCATCACTGGCCTGGATCCCCAGCGGCGCTGGCGCAATTTTGATGCCCTTGACCTGGCTTTGAACTGGGCGCAATGAACCCCTTTTGGGCATCCCATTCAATCAGGAAACAGCGATGATGGATATTCCAGGTTTGATCAAAGAGCGCCAGCTTGACGCCATGCGCAGCCTAGGGCGCAAATTGGGAGCAGGGCGCGAGCGCCACATGGAGGTCTTCAACCCCTTCACCCAAACAGTCCTGGGCACGGTACCCAAAGCCACGCTGGAGGAGGTGCGTGCTGCTTATGAATGGGCACGCGCATACCAACCCCAGTTAACCCGCTATGAACGCGCGGCCATCATGAACAAAACCGCAGACCTGGCCCGCGTCCATCTGCAAGAGATCGCACACTTGATCAGCGCCGAATCGGGCTTGGCCATCAAGGATGCTTTGTACGAGGCTGGGCGGGTGAGCGATGTGTTGCTCTTCGGTGCCCAAGAGGTGCTGAAAGACGACGGTCAAATTTTCAGTTGTGACCTGACCCACCATGGCAAACAACGGCGCGTTTACACCCAACGCTCTCCATTGCTGGGCGTGATCACGGCCATCACCCCGTTCAACCACCCCATGAACCAGGTGGCGCACAAGGTCATACCCAGCATCGCCACCAACAACCGCATGGTCCTCAAGCCCTCCGAGAAGGTGCCTTTTTCGGCCATTTATTTCGCTGATTTGCTGTACCAAGCAGGCCTGCCCCCCGAGATGCTCCAAGTCATCACCGGCGACCCGGCAGAGATTGCCGACGAGATGCTGACCCATCCCGCCGTGGACCTGATCACGTTCACCGGTGGCGTGGCCATTGGCAAATACATTGCCAGCAAAGCGGGCTACCGCCGTGTGGTGTTGGAGTTGGGCGGCAATGACCCGCTGATCGTCATGGACGACGCCGACCTGGACGAAGCCTCCACCTTGGCGGTGCAAGGTTCGTACAAAAACTCGGGTCAGCGTTGCACCGCGGTCAAGCGCATGTTGGTGCACGACAAAGTGGCCGATACCTTTACCGAGATGGTGTTGGCAAAAACCCAGGCTTGGACCTATGGCGACCCCCGTGATGAAGCCAACCTCATGGGCACGGTGATTGATGAAGCCGCGGCCAAATTGTTTGAATCGCGTGTCTTGGAGGCTGTGGGCCAAGGCGCTCGCCTGCTGGTGGGCAACCAACGTCAAGGGGCTTTGTATGCGCCCACCGTCCTGGACCGGGTCCAACCAGAAATGACCTTGGTGCGAGAAGAGACCTTTGGTCCGGTCTCGCCCATCATTCGATTTGCCGATATCGACGAGGCGATTCGCATCGCCAATGGCACCGCCTACGGGTTGTCCAGCGGTGTTTGCACCAACCGCATGGATGACATCGTTCGCTTTGTCAATGAATTGCACATGGGCACAGTCAATGTGCGCGAGGTGCCTGGCTACCGGCTTGAGCTCACCCCCTTCGGCGGCATCAAGGACTCGGGCCTGGGCTACAAAGAAGGGGTGCAAGAAGCCATCAAGAGCTTCACCAACCTCAAAACCTATTCCATCCCCTGGATTTGATTGGACACGCATGGCCCTGACCATCGACGACATTGAGCACATTTATACCCAGCGCGGGCATGAGCAATATGCGGGGGAGCCGGTCACCATGTTGGCGCATGCTTTGCAATCGGCCCATTTGGCCGAGCAAGAGGGTGCTGGCGACGAATTGGTGGCCGCTGCCTTGCTCCACGATTTGGGCCATTTGTTGCACGACATGGCAGGCACCCCCAGTGCCGATGGCATTGATGACGTGCACCAATACCGCGTCGTGCCGTTTTTTCGGGGTTTGTTTTCTGAATCCGTCATCAATGCGGTGCAGTTGCACGTCGATGCCAAGCGTTATTTGTGCGCGGTGGATACCAGCTATCACGGTGCCTTGTCGGCAGACTCCCAGCGGAGCTTGCAATTGCAAGGCGGCATTTACACGCCCGAACAAGCACAGGCCTTCATCGCTCAACCCGGTGCGCAAGATGCGGTTCGCTTGCGCCGCTGGGACGATCAGGCCAAGCAAGCGGGTCGACCCACCCCAGATCTGCCGCATTTTCTTCAACACGTTCGTCGCTGTGCCCTGAGCAGTTGAGATGACCATCACCTGGCCAGTGCTGCTCGCTGTGCTGCTGGGGGCGTTGTTGCATGCCAGCTGGAATGCGCTGGTGAAATCAAGCCAAGACAAGACCTTGGACACCGCACTGATCCATTTGCTGTGTTCTGTTCTGGCGCTTCCTTTTTGTCTTTACCTCGGTCCCCCGCCCATGCAGGCGTGGCCGTTTATTCTGGCCTCGTTGGTGATTCACGTGGGCTATTACTTTGCTTTGTCCGGCGCCTACAAGCATGGTGAGTTGGGTTTGACCTACCCCTTGATGCGTGGCACGGCACCCATGTTGGTGGCCCTCGCTTCCATGGCCGTGCTGGGGGAAGCCTTGACCCCCTGGGGCTGGTTGGGCGTGGTTTTGATTTGTGGCGGGGTCTTGTTGCTGGGTTCTGGCGCAGCTTTGGTACAAAACCGCAAAGCCGTTTTGTTTGCCCTCAGCAATGCGGTGTTGATAGCCATTTACACCGTGGTGGACGCCCAGGGTGCACGCCTGTCTGGCAATGTGGCCCAGTATGTGGCCTTGTTGTTTGCGCTGGACGGTTGGCCGTTTGCATTGATGGTTTTCCTGCACCGCAAAGGTCAGGTTTGGCCCTATGTGCGCCAGCGCTGGCCGGTGGCGGTGGGTGGTGCTGTGGCTTCGCTCGGGTCTTATGCCATCGCGCTGTGGGCCATGACCTTGGCGCCGGTGGCCATGGTCGCGGCATTGCGGGAAACCTCGGTGTTGTTTGCCGCCATTTTGGGCGCTTGGCTGCTCAAAGAGCCATGGACACGCCTGCGCTTTTTGGGCACCGGCGTGATGGTGGCGGGTGTCATGTCCTTGCGTTTGGGATGACGCTGGGACATTGCAATCAAGGAGGATGAGATGAGTGACATCGCTTTGCCCCGGCATGCCCGTGTGGTGGTGGTGGGTGGGGGCATTGTGGGTTGTTCGGTGGCCTATCACCTGGCTTTGATGGGCTGGACCGATGTGGTGCTGTTGGAGCAAGGCCAACTCACCAGTGGCACCACCTGGCATGCCGCTGGTTTGGTGGGCCAAATGCGCGCCAACCGCAACATGACGCGCATGAGCAAATATGGCATTGAGTTGTACGCCCGTTTGGAGCAAGAAACCGGGCTGGCCACTGGGTGGCGCGCATCTGGAAGTGTGACTGTGGCCCGCACCCCAGAGCGGATGAAACTGCTTCGCCGTCAAATGGCCCTGGCCAGCAGTTTTGGTGTGGAGGTGCACGACATCTCGCCGCTGGAAGTGGCCCAACGGGTGCCCTTGTTGCGCACCGATGACCTGTGCGGCGCGGTGTGGTTGCCAGGGGATGGCAAAGCCAACCCCGCCGACCTGACCATGTCGTTGGCCAAGGGTGCGCGCCAGCGTGGTGTGAAGATCTTTGAAGGCGTGGAAGTCACGGGGGTGTTGCAAGCCCAGGGGGAGGTGCGAGGTGTCCAGACCGATGCTGGCGTGGTGGGCTGTGAAATGGTGGTCAATTGCGCGGGGCAGTGGGCGCGCCAGTTGGGTCAACTCGCTGGCGTGAATGTGCCCCTGTTTTCGGCCGAGCACTTTTACTTGGTGACCGGGAAGATCGACGGCATTCATCCCATGTGGCCGGTGGTGCGCGACCCCGATGGCTTCATTTATTACAAAGAAGAGGTGGGCGGCTTGGTCATGGGTGGCTTTGAGCCGGTGGCCAAGCCTTGGCGGGTGGACCCCATACCGGCCTCATTTCAGTTTCAGCTGCTGGGGGAGGATTGGGACCAATTCGAAGTCTTGATGCGCAGCGCCTTGCACCGCACACCTTGCCTGGAAACCGCTGACATCAAAATGCTGCTCAACGGGCCTGAGAGCTTCACCCCCGATGGCAACTTCATCATCGGTGAGGCCCCAGAGCTGCGCCATTACTTTGTTTGCGCCGGTTTTAACTCGGCCGGCATCGCCAACGCCGGCGGGGCCGGGCGCTTGATGGCCGAATGGATGGTGCAAGGTGCGCCCAGCGTGGATGTGTGGGATGTCGATATCCGCCGCTTTGCGCCTTTCACCAGCAACCGACGCGCTTTGGCTGAGCGCACGGTTGAAACCCTGGGCTTGCATTACGCCATGCGCTGGCCGCGCCAAGAGTTGCAAACTGTTCGCCCCCTGCGCACCTCACCGCTTTACGACGCCTTGGCCGCCAAAGGCGCTGTGTTTGGCAGCAAAAATGGCTGGGAGCGGGTCAATTACTTCAAGCCTGTGGACGCGCCCGCCGCGCGCGACACCTTGGGCACACCCGATTGGTTGCCATGGGTGCAAGCCGAACAAGCGGCCACCCGCGAAGCGGTGGCTTTGTACGACCAAACATCGTTTGGCAAATTGTTGGTGCAAGGCCCCGATGCACTCACCCTGTTACAACACCTGTGCATGCGCCATGTGGACACGCCCGTGGGGCAGATGGTGTATACGCCCATGCTGAACGATCGGGGTGGCCATGAAAGTGATTTGACCCTTTTGCGCTTGGCATCGGATGCTTTCTTGCTGATAACTGGTTCAGCCCAGGTCACGCGGGACATGGATTGGATTCGCCGCCACATGGCGCCGCACAGTGGGGTCTACCTGACCGACGTCACAGCCATGTACAGCGTTTTGTCCCTCATGGGGCCGATGGCGCCCGAGTTGATGGCCCGGGTCAGCCCAGACGATGTGTCCCGGCAGGCCTTGCCCTTGCGAAGCACGCGTGAGATCGACCTCGGCCATGCGCGGGTGCGTGTGGTGCGCATGAGTTATGTGGGTGGCTTGGGTTTTGAGCTTTATGTACCCATCGAGATGACCCGCCACGTTTACCAAACATTGCACACCGCTGGCTTGGCGTTGGGCCTGCGCGATGCCGGCTACTACGCACTCGATGCCTTGCGCACGGAGCGCGCGCGGCGCGCCTGGGGGGCAGAGTTGGGGCCGGGCGAGACGCCCTTGGATGCCCGCATGCTTTCTGCCTTGCCGGCCGACAAATCGCCACCTTTCAAGGGACAGCAGGCTTTGCGCGATCAATGGCCTGCTACTTCGCACATCAAGTTGGTGCGGGTGCTGGCGACCCAGCCCGATCCATACCTGTGGGGAGGGGAGCCCTTGGTGATCGATGGGCAAACCGTGGGTGAGATCACCTCTGTGGGCTGGGGGCATGAGGCAGGTGCGTGTGTCGGCATGGCCTATCTGCGTGGCGACTGGGCAGCGCGCGTTGTGGTTCATCAGCCGGCCAGTGCCATGCTATGGGGCGAACCCGTGCCGGTTCTTTTGCATGACCTGACACCACTTCATTGAGGTGGGAAAGCGCCAGAGGGCATGGCCGAGGGTTATCCATGAGCCGTGGCCACTGTAAATTGTCAACAATCAACCAACTTGTCACACATTCGTCATGAAGAAGTCCGATCATGACCACCATCAGTTCACCAAATCCATGAACACCGCCCATCACTCCAGCCCCACCGGTTTGGACATTCAAAACATCACCAAATCCTTTGGACAAGGGGCGGTTGCTTTGAAAAACACCTCATTCACGGTGGCGCCCGGTGAGATGGTGGCATTGATTGGTGCATCTGGCTCCGGAAAGTCCACGCTTTTGCGCCATGTGTCAGGATTCCTGGCCGCCGATGCCGGCAGTGGGGCTATTCGTGTGGGTCCGCACACCGTACAAAGCCATGGCCAAGTGCACCGCCAGATTCGAAAAATGAGGTCTGATATTGGCTTTATTTTTCAACAGTTCAATCTGGTGGGTCGGATGAATGTGTTGACCAATGTGATGACCGGCATGTTGCCCAGGGTGCCGTTGTGGCGCAGTTTGCTGGGCCAGTTCACCTTGGCTGAAAAGCAAGAGGCTTATGAAGCCTTGAGGATGATTGGCATTGAAGGCTTGGCCTATCAGCGCGCCAGTACCTTGTCGGGCGGGCAGCAGCAGCGGGTGGCCATTGCGCGCTGCATGGTGCAACATGCCAAGATCATTTTGGCCGACGAACCCATTGCCTCGTTGGACCCCGAGAGCGCCAGAACGGTGATGGACATTCTGGCCAAAATCAACCAAGAACACGGCATTACGGTGTTGGTTTCTTTGCACCAAGTTCAATTTGCCCGGCGCTATTGCCCGCGCACGATTGCGCTGCGCATGGGGGAGGTCATTTATGACGGCCCATCCGCCAACCTCACGGCCCAGCACCTTCGCAGTTTGTATGGCGCCAGTGTCGACGAGTTGCTCGATGGCACCGAAACCCTCGAGCTTGAGCCGATTTGATTTGTTTTCTTCCCCAAACCCTTTAACTTCAGGAGTTCTTCACCATGAAAATCTCGCGCAAAGTGTTTCTCACCGCCGCGGCTTCGCTGTGTTTCATGGCCTCGGCCCAAGCCCAGGCGATGAAAGAAATCAACTTCGGCATCATTTCGACCGATTCATCCACTGCCCTCAAATCGATGTGGCAACCCTTCATGGACGACATGGCCAAAGCCACCGGCATGAAGATCAATGGATTTTTTGCCACCGACTACACCGGCATCATTGAAGGCATGCGGTTTGGCAAAGTTCATTTGGCTTGGCACGGCAACAAGTCGGCCATTGAAGCCGTGGACCGCGCCGGTGGCGAGGTGTTTGCCCAATTCATCGATTTGGATGGTCGCCCTGGCTATTACTCTTATGTGATCACCCATCGCGACAGCCCCTTGAAAACGATTGACGACATGATTGCCAATGGCAAAACCCTGTCCTTTGGTCTGGGCGACCCCCAGTCAACCTCTGGCACCTTGGTGCCCACCTACTATGTGTTCAGCCAAAGAAAGCTGGATCCCAAGAACGTGTTCCGCGTGACCCGCAGCGCCAACCACGGCACCAATTTGTTGGCCGTCTTGAACAAGCAAGTCGACGTGGCCACCAACAACAGCGAAGAGTTGGACAAGCTGAAAATGCGTGACCCAGCCAAATACGCTGAATTGAAGATTTTGTGGACCTCGCCGCTGATTCCGCGCGACCCGCTGGTGTGGAAAAAAGACCTGCCTAACGAAACCAAGGACGCGATCAAAAAGTTTGTCCTGGGCTACGGCAAAGATGCGCGTGAAAAAGAAATTTTGAAAAACATGCAGCAAATTGCCGGCTTCCGTGACTCCACCGATTTGCAACTGGTGCCGATTCGTCAGTTGGAGTTGTACAAAGACCGCATCAAGTTTGAAAACGATGACAAGATGAACCCCGCAGAGCGCACAACCAAAATGGCAGAGATCGACAGAAAGCTCGCAGACCTGGCCAAACTGGCTAAGTGACCACATGACGCCCGCCCACAAACACGCACTGCCAACCGACCCTCAGGGAGGGCGGTCCCTGCTGCAGTTGTTTGCCTGGGCGGCGTTTTTGATCTTCTTGGGTTGGGCCTGGCAGGGAGCAGAAATCCGACCCATGGACCTGTTCCGCGACTCTGCGAACATGGTCAAGTACGCCAAAGAGTTTTTCCCACCGGACTTTCGCGATTGGGAAATTTATCTTCGCGAAATGATCATCACCTTGCACATCGCGGTGTGGGGTACCGTGCTGGCGATTGTGTGCGCGGTGCCGTTTGGGTTGCTGAGTTCCTCCAACATCGTTCCCGCCTGGGTCTATCAGCCGGTGCGCCGGTTGATGGACGCTTGCCGAGCCATCAATGAAATGGTGTTTGCCATGTTGTTCATTGTGGCCGTGGGCTTGGGGCCATTTGCGGGTGTGTTGGCTTTGTGGATTCACACCACAGGCACCTTGGCCAAGTTGTTTTCAGAGGCTGTGGAAGCGATTGACCCCCGACCGGTGGAGGGCGTGCGCGCCACTGGGGCATTGGCCATTGAAGAAATTGTTTATGGTGTGTTGCCCCAGGTCATGCCGTTGTGGATTTCTTATTCGCTGTACCGCTTTGAGTCCAATGTGCGATCGGCCTCTGTGGTGGGCATGGTTGGTGCGGGCGGCATTGGGGTGGTGTTGTATGAAGTTATTCGGGGTTTTCAGTACGCGCAAACCAGCGCGGTGTTGTTGATCATCATTTTGTTTGTCACCAGCATCGATTTGATTTCTTCGGTGATTCGCAAAAAATTCATTTGAGGTTGAAGCTTGAGCACTTGGCATTTTCACAACCCTGTGGCTGTGACCTTTGGTTGGGGCGCCTTGAGCCAGCTGCCCAGCTTGCTCAAAGGGCGACGCGCCGTGGTGGTGACTTTTCCCCAAGCCCGTGAAACGGGCTTGTTGGCCCAAATCGAGGCACTGTTGGGGCCCCTTCTGGCGGGGGTGATTGACGATGTGCAACCCAACCCAGAGCTGAGTTGGGTCAGCGGGCATTACCGGGCCTTTTGGCAAAAATACGCCGATTGCGTGGTGGTGGCGGTGGGCGGTGGATCGGTGTTGGACAGCGCCAAAATGTTTTTGCCGGGTGTGGCCAGCGGTGATTTTGCTGAGATCCATAGGGCATTGGCCCAGGGGACAACACCTGCCATCACCCGAGCCCTGCCCATGATGGCCGTGCCCACCACGGCCGGCACCGGCAGTGAGGTCACGCCCTGGGCCACTTTGTGGGACCGCACTTCCGCCCAACACCAGAAATACTCCTTGCACCTGGCGCAAACTTGGCCCGAAGCCGCCTTGGTCGACCCGGCCTTGACCTTGTCTTTGCCGCACACGGTGACGCGCGACAGCAATTTGGATGCTTTGTCGCATGCCTTGGAGGCCATTTGGAATGTGAATGCCAATCCGGTTTCTGACGGTTTGGCCCTGCAAGCGGCGCAGACCGTGGTGCGACATTTGCCCGCATTGCTTGAAAACCCAGACAGTGTTGCGTTGAGAACATTGGCCAGCCGTGCCAGTTTGTTGGCGGGCTTGGCTTTTTCGAACACCAAAACCGCATTGGCCCACAATATTTCTTATGAAATGACCCTCAAGCATGGTTTGTCCCATGGCTTGGCTTGCTCGTTCACCTTGCCCATGGTGTGGCGTTTGGCTTGGGGCAAAAGGCCCGATCGCGATGCGGTTTTGCAGCAGGTGTTTGGCGCGCAAGAGACGGATCCGGCCAGCGCTTTGGATCGGTTCTTGGCCAGTGTCGGCGTGTCCTCAGACTTCAAGGACCACGGTGTCACGTCAAAAGAGGCCCAAGACATGCTTGAGCGGGCCTTGCAAGGCCCCAGAGGACGCAACTTTATACAGTCTGCCTAGGCTTAAGGGGCCAGCGCCGCTTTGACGGCTGCTGACACAGCGCCCATGTCGGCTTTGCCGGCCAAGCGGGTTTTGACCGCACCCATGACCTTACCCATGTCGCCCGGGCCAGTGGCACCCAGCTCGGTCACGATGGCTTGAACGGCTGCGGTCAATTCTTGGGCCGATAGGCGTTCGGGCAAATAGGCGCTGAGCACGGTCAACTCGGCCTTTTCTTTGTCCACCAGGTCTTGCCGGGCGGCTTGTTCAAAGGCGGCAATGGAGTCTTTGCGCTGCTTGATCATTTTGTCGACGATGGCCACGATGGCGGCGTCGTCCAACTCAATGCGTTCATCGACCTCTTTTTGCTTCATGGCCGACTGCAAGAGGCGGATGGTTCCCAGGCGTTCGCTGTCTTTGGCCCGCATGGCGGTTTTCATGTCGTCGGTGATGCGTTCTTTGAGGCTCATGGAAACTCCTGAAAAATGAAAAAAACCCGCACGGGCGGAACCCGGCGGGCTGTGTGCACTGGGCCCGCAGGCTCAGAACATCTTTTTGGGCAACTGCATGCTGCGCACACGCTTGTAGTGGCGTTTCACAGCAGCGGCTTTTTTGCGCTTGCGCTCAGCCGTGGGCTTTTCGTAAAACTCGCGGGCACGCAGGTCGGTGAGCAAACCCAATTTTTCAATGGTGCGCTTGAAGCGGCGCAGGGCGACGTCGAAGGGCTCGTTGTCTTTAACTCGGATCGTGGTCATGTGTAGGAAATGTTTCCGTGATGTGCAAACAGAGGGTTTTGAAGAAGATCGGGCTTCAATGCCATGTCTGCGGTTGTTCCCCAACTTCAGGTGATCAGGCCGTTGGGGGTTTGCCAGCAAAGTCCAGGATTATAGCGGTTTGAGCGCCGCCCCCAAAGCCATGGCGCAGGCGTGGGCGCTGGACCAGGCCCATTGGAAGTTGTAGCCCCCCAGCCAGCCCGTGATGTCCACGACC
>Ga0209358_10002328_pt1 | contig 14518 bp, 22 predicted proteins | sample LauGreFa1BDMLBSN_2_FD_187574 | JGI IMG/M metagenome (GOLD analysis project Ga0209358, IMG submission 187574) | Freshwater lake microbial communities from Lake Michigan, USA - Fa13.BD.MLB.SN (SPAdes) (version 2) | ecosystem: Environmental > Aquatic > Freshwater > Lake | place: Lake Michigan, USA... | reverse complement strand
ACGCTATTTATTGGTTAATTGGTCCTACATATGCCGAAGGTAATATTTCTTTTTCAAGCGCACTGAATTCTACATCTTGGTATAGTGTTACGGCTGTTTACGCAAGAGCCGAAGCAACTCCTCAAATCAGACTTTATTTAAATGGAGTTTTTCAGGGAAGTAATAATTTTCCTGCTTCGCAGACTGCTTTTACAAATTATACTCCGGGTTTAGTAAGAAGTCCATGCTGTATGCCAATATATAATGGTAAATTATCTTGTTTTACAATTTATAATCGCGCATTATCCGTATCTGAAATTCAACAAAATTTCAACGCCCAAAGAAAACGTTTTAATATATAATAATATATGGCAACACATAGAGGCCCAAGAATGGTAAGAAATGGATTATATTTATGCTATGATTTTGCGGATAAGAAATCATATCCGGGATCAGGCAATACGGTCACTAATCTTTCGAATGGTGGACCTATAAATAAATTAGGTACTAATTTTAATGGATCGATATCGTCAGGTACTTTTGATTCTGCAAATGGTGGAAGAATGTATTTTCCCGGTACTAATAATCTTTACGCGGGAATCGTTGTCGCTAATAAACCAAAAGCCATCTCTCGTTTAACATGTGAAGCTTGGGCTATTCTTTTATATCCTACAGATGGATACATTGGTTATCCCGGAGATACGAGTAATCCACCAGCTTGGGGTTGGGGTCCAGAAGTAACTTGGCGTTTTATGTATGCTGAAAGCTATTTTCAATTTACAATGTCTACAACCAATAACCTTTGGTTTGGTCAAACAGCAAGTTTCTCCAGAACAAGAGATGATAATTGGCATCATTATGTATGTGTATACGATGGGACTAATGCTAAAATATATTTTGATGGAGTTTTAGTAGCAACTTCTGCGTCTTTAAGTGGCAATATTTCAACACAATATAATGCTGACACAACAATAATTTACAGAGGCGGTACTATTTACGCAGCGGGAAAAGGATATGTTGGATACTACGCTGAACATGAATATGCTTTTACAGCGGCAGAAGTTCGTCAAAATTTTAACGCAAGAAGAGCGAGATTTGGTATATAGTGTAATATATTTTATATTTTTATGGCAGGAAGTAATGGACCAAAAGTAGTTACTGATGGACTAGTCAGATGTTATGATCTTTCTCAATATGGTGGTTGGGGAAGACCAGAAACATATGATACAAGCGGATTTGGATACTTTTATTCAACTGGCTTAAAAGATTTTTCTAGGGGAGGTGGAAGCCTTTATAATCTTGAAGGTTTTAATGGCGCTCTTTTTACAGTAAATGGTGTTCGATGCAGAATTACAAAGGGCACAAGCTTTTCATCGCCTAATTTTGATAATTATTTTCAAGATCGTAATTATATTCCAATAGGTGGAAATTCAGCTAGAACTGTAGAGCTTTGGACTTATCTAGGAAATGCAACTGGCAGATCAGATGACTACGGAAATTCAAATGTTTTAAGATTTACATGTATAAGATGGGGCACTCAAAGTGGTTATGCTCATTGTGGATTTGGTGTTTATTCAGATAATCAATTGATGGTTCATGGTTATGGTCAATCAACAACTCATACATACTCTCCTACTGTGCCAAGTTTATTGAATCGCTGGGTTCAAATGGCTTTTACAAGTAGCGGAAGCAATGTTATTTTTTACCTTAATGGAGAGTCGATTGGGACAGGCACATTTGCATTTAATACAGACGCTTTCGGAGGATTACCTGCTCACTATTTAAGATCAGTTAATATCGTAAGTTTTTGGGGTTACGAATGTTCAACTAGGGTTTATAATAGACAATTATCAGCGGCTGAAATTAAAAGAAATTTCAATGCTCAACGTGGACGTTTCAGTATTTAATTATTTATGCAATATGGACCTAAAATAGTAACAAATGGATTAGTTTTTTATGTAAATGCCGCAGACAAGGCAAGTTTTTCTGGATCAGGAAGTAATAATTGGAAAGATATTTCTGCAACTAGCGTATCTGGAGCTAGTGCTTTAAAAGGCAGTCCAAGTTTTAACGCTTCAAATGGCGGGTATTTAACAACAGGAGCTTATAATTCGGGAAAATATTTTGATTGGGGAACTAATATATCTGCGGTTAATTTTACAAGTAGTAATTTTACAATAATGGTTATGTTTTTGCCAAATTCCAGTAACTTTACAGGAGGACACATTGGTTTGTTCTCCTATTGTGGTGCGGGATATTCAGTAGGATATTCTATGCTGTTGTCAAAAGGGGAGTATAATAAAATATCTTTTTTTACAAATAATTCTCCAAATCAACAAGAAACACGATCTTCAGATTTTTCTGTTTATTCTGGAAAATGGGTTTTTTTAAATGTTGTAAGGAATGGAACTTCAGTAAGAATATATGTTAATAATGTTGATATTACGCAAACAGCAGGAACTCACTCAAATCCAACAAGCAATACAACTCATCAGTTAGTATTAGCTGGTGATACTCAAGCCGGTGTTGTAGGAAATACATGGGATGGAAACTTCGCTTCTTTTGGTATGTATAATCGCGCTTTATCTGCTTCTGAATTAACTCAAAATTTTAATGCTGTTCGCAGTAGATTTGGTATTTAATATTTACTTCTATCTTATTTTACATAGTGTAATTAATAATTATGGAAACAGTTTATATAGAAACTCAACCGAATTCTCAAAAAAACGTTGGTTTGTTGAAAGCTACTTTAAGTAATTTTGATTTCATGGGTCCTCTTCGTGGCCCTTGTTTGTGGGTAGAAATGTTAAACCCAAGTGGAATTCCGTTTGATGGCCAATACGTCAGAATAGACGGAGATGATTGGCAAGACTGGCCATGCAATCAAACAAATGAAGAAGACTATAAATACTTATCTAATGTTATACTTAGAAAAGTTGGTCTTGATTGGAAACATTATCTTAAGTTTGTTGATAGCCCAAATTTTAATGTTTTCACAGGGTCTGCTAATTATTCCTTTTCTTGTTCTGTAGACATGTACCCTTCGGGAGAAGCTTCTTACCAATGGAACAAAGACAGCATTCCCATTGAAGGAGCTACGTCTAATATTTATACAATATCAAATGCTCAAATAACAGACACGGGTAATTATTCTGTAGTAGTTTCTAATCCTGAATTTTCTATCACAGGATATACATTTTTTGCGACTGGAGATTTGGCATTTTAAATTATTATTTATTTATATTTATGAAAGTTGTTGACATAGCTCAAGAAATATACATGGATTTAAATAGCCCGAGTGACTTAAGTGTTGCTGCGCTGTCTTATTGGATTAGAGCTAATGTAGGAAGATTGAATAGCTTAATATTTGCTAATTTTTACATCAATTCCTCCTACGAAATTGTAGATGCAGATAATAGCGATGCTGAAATAGACATAATCGCTGCTGCTATCTTAAAGAAGTTGTATATGGTTCATCGTTATTCTGTTATTATTAGATCTAAATTAACAGATATTAATTCTGACGATGTCGTAGAAGTGAAAGATCAAAACACAAGCGTAAGAAGATTAGATAAAACACAATTAATTAAAAGCATATCCACTGAGAAAAAACAAGAAGAGGAAGAGCTTAAATATCTAATCAATGCTTATAGAAGTAGAAAATCTGCTCCGAAACAGATTGTTGGAGATGATATTGTTCCGGGAACTTATCCTGAATACTATCCTTATCTAACTAGAGGTCGAAATTACGGATATACAGCGTTCTAAATAAAAAAGGGGGGCTTTCGCCCCCCTTTTGATTTATCGAGTCTTGCTTGCAGCTCGTCTCGTTAGTGTCTTTGGATCCTTTGCGTCAGCAAATCCAAAAGTATCACGTGGCATAGCCTTGTTATCAGAACGATACTGATTGATTGCGACAGTTCTACGGACAGACGCCACAGAAAGAGTGCCGTTGTCAGACTCATTTACAGTAATGGTGTACTTATTCATACATTACAATATTGATATTTTTCATTTTAAAGTCAAGAAATTTTAACAGATATTTCTTTAATTTTTGCGCTTTCTTTTTTAGGCACTGTTACTTTCAAAACGCCGTCCTCTAAAGAAGCAAAAGTGAGACTTCCATCTAGCACAGCTGGTAATTTATAACTGTATGAGAATGGCTTCCTGTTTTTCGATTTAGGATTCGCAGCTATAACTAAAGACTCCCCTTTAGATTTAATAGAAACTTCATCCTTTTTAATTCCCGGAATGTCAATTTCTAGTTCTATTCCTGAATCGGTTTCAACCCATTCATTAGCGTTTAAGTATGTGTAGTTAAAATATTTATCTAGCAATTCTGTATTCATAGCGTTTCTTTTTTAGCAAAAGGCGTGCCAACTTTTAGGCTTGTTTATGTGTCTTTTTCTTTCGTTTTGAGCCAAGGTGAGACAAGATTAGTGATAACTGGCACAAAGATCTTTAGCTATGTGATTTACAACATTGACACAGTTTTTGTTTTGCTCTGGCTTTTCTGGATAAACGTCTGGCCACTCTAAAATAATGTCCGCCATTTTTTCAACTACTGGGCAATGTATTCCTTCTTCTTGATTGATGGGAGTTGAATAAGACTTAACCAACTCAATGCCTCCGCTTGAGTTATCCACGGGAATAATTTTATATTTCTTCACATGGATGAGAGTAGCTTGTTTTTTACTTTTCAGCCATTGGACTTCATCTTTTTGGTATTGGCCATATCGAATGTCTGAGATGCAAATAATATTATTGCCGGGCTCTATGTTTTTTATTTTCTTTTCTGCTTGAGCTGCCCAGTGAGATCCCCCTGTTTTGCTTCTCATTACCTTAGCATAAAATACAAGAAAATCTCTGATTTTGTTTTTTTCTTCTCTAGCGCAGTTAACGGGATCTATTCCAAACATGTCTAAGCACGCTTTTCTGCAATCTTGTTTCAGCTCGTCCGCCAGAGCTATTTGATAGAACTTAAAGTCTGTATTTTTTTCGAAATACTTCTTAAGTATGTTGCAAACAGAATCTTTCCCGTCACCGGCTAATCCTGATATTCCTATTAGTCTATTCATATTATTTTTTAACGAAAAATTGCCAATCTATATGCTCGCAAGAGTTAAACATTTCGGTCGCAGGTAATGGCGCTAATGGTTTTGGTTTTCTTATTAATTTTAAACCTGCTTCCTCTGGTGTTTTAGTTCCTTTCCTTGAGTTGATATCTTTATGGCATAAAACCATATTGTCCCAAGTATTCTTTCCTCCTCTAGCTTTAGAAAAAATATGATCTATGTTTCCTGTGTCTTTATCTAATTTTCTTCCTGTATATTGACAAACGCCATCGTCTCGAAGCCAAATATTTTTCCTAGTCACTTTAAATGTTTTTAAAGGGACTTCTTTGTATGTGGATGCTACTAAAAGAGTAGGAACTCTAATTGTTAATTTAGCGGTTCTTATTTCAAAATCGCACTCTCGAATGGGCAGGTTAAGCCACTCTTCCCACTTAAGAGCTTCTACATTTTCTATTTGAGAATAATCTAAAGATCCATCTGGATTTATTTTATAAATGACATTTAGAGCGTAACAAGATGGATGAATTAATTCACTGAAAGCTTCTTTAACTGTCTTTACTCCAATAGGTTGCCAATTTTTGTTTAAGCAAAGACAAATCCTTTTATTCTCTATTCCGGTCACAAATTGATTGTGTATTAGTTTATGTTATCGGTCAAGTTTTTTAGATCAATAAACCGATAAGCGTTATAATATGTGATATGAAAAACAATAAAAATGTAAAGAAGGCAGCAAAAAACGGTAATGTTGGCAATGTAGGTAACGCAGGTGCGAACTCAAAGCCAACAGCTCCAAAAACTTCAGGAAATGTAGGATCCGGTGGATCCGTAGGAAAAAAGAAGTGACGTTTTTATTATCTTTCAATAGATAATAAAAGACTCGTCAGACATCTCATCCCAATCAAGAACCTCTGCTTTAGCTTTCTTTCTTTTCATTTGAGAAAGACAAACAGCTATTCTTTGTTTTTGATTGGGAAAATCTTTTTTCATGGTCTCGTCGCCCATGCATTTACCCATAAACTCGTTTTGGTCTTCGCCTTTTTTTGGTGATGGTAATGGCATGTAAATTATTACACCTAATCTACAGATCTGATATTAAAAATATCAACAGCCACTAAGGTGTCTCCATTAGAGATGATAAAAGTATCTTCATCCCTAACATCTACCACCTCTCCAAGCCATTCGTATTCAGACTCTAAAACCTTGACGGTTTTACCAATCAACTTTTTGTTGATCTCTATTTTTACTTCATTCATTTAACTTGAATTTTTTTATCTGTTGTTGATGAGCAAATATAAACGCTGCTGTATTTAGAATCGTTGCTAAGAATTTCTCCTAGTTTTATTTTTGTTTCTTGATTTAGATTTTCAATGTTTTGCATGTACATTGAATCAAGTTCTGTGGCTTTTATTTCTTGATTCTTATTGCAATTACAATTAACAACAGAAACATAACAAAAATTTAAAACTTTTTGAAGTTGTTCGTTTTTGATTATTTCTTTTGGGTGATAAGCAATAGCCTTGCAAAAATCGAATACGTTTTTTATCTCAAGGGTTCTTTCCATTTTCTAGATTTAAAATGTTGTACATTATCAAATAATAAGCATACACAGCTAAGCAATTAAAATTAGCCTTTGTTATTATTACACATAACCAAAAACCAAAACAATAAGGGCAGGAAAATAATCGAGTAATAAAATTGTTGTTTAGGAATTTTAAAAACTCTGGGTAGTTACCCTTACCGTTATTTTGGATTCTGAAACATTGATAGTAATCAATTTTTAAAAGATTACCCAGCCGAAATATTTTAGCATACTCAGCTATGAAGTCTGTTTTATATATTAAAAAACTAATAGCTGAGACTGAAGCTGCTATAGATAAGTTATCCAGTGTGTCCATATCCGTTTGCGCCACGCTTCGTCTCTTGTAGACCGTCTTTTTGCTGCCACAAAACATTAAAACACTTCTCGAAAATTATCTGGGCGATTTTATCCCCTTTAGAAACTTTGAATTCAGAGTTTTTATCTGTATTATAAAGAATAACACCAACATCTCCTCTATAGTCGGAGTCTATAACGCCAGCCATAACATCGATCCCGTTCTTGTAGGCTAATCCAGATCTTGGAGCGATTCTGCAATAATACCCAAAAGGGATAGCTAATGCTATATTTGTTTTAATTAATCTTCTTTCTTGACTTGGAATCACGCACTCTTCAGCTGCGAAGAGATCGTACCCAGCTGAGCATGGAGTTCCTTGTGTTGGAATTTTTCCGTGTTCCGAAAGCAGTTTAATATTTATATCCACGCTGTAATATTGATTCTTATGATAAAAAGTCAATTTAAAAATTGATTTTTTTTATTTTTGGTCAATATTGGTATATGACTATATTAGATGCTTTTAATCATTTAAACGAATATTTTAATGAACATCATTGTTTAAATATCATTGACGACTTCAAGAAGCTAGTTAAGATAACCGTTACCGAAGATCAAGACATGGCTGCTATTAAGGCTGCTTTGATTGAAATGGAAAAGAGCGGTGTTGTTAGAAAGGCAGAAGTTAACGGTAAAGAGTTCTGGGTTTTATTTAAGCCTTTCGAAAACTTTTCGCAAGATGTTGAAATAAATTATCTGCTTGCTGCTGGAATTTCAGGTGTAATAAATAAAGTCTGCGACTTACTTGAGAATGATTCAGATCGCTGCGACCCGAAAGAAATAACAGAGAAAGATATCAAAAATCTGATATTTATCGCGTCGAAAGTTTCTGTTGAAAACCTCAAGAATTAGCTTGACTAAAAAGGAAAACGGATCATTGTTCTTTGACTAGTTCTGCGGGAGGTAGCTAGAGCAAAACCATGCTCATTTAAGTTTAATAACTTATCTAAAACTCGTAAGAGACAACAAGCCCGTTAAAAGACAGCAGGGGATTGAAGGAAACTTCAGCGCTATTTCGGGAGAAGCGGCGTCCAAAAGAACCTTGTTAAAAATGCTAGAAACTTCTTTCCCTCAAAGGAAAAGGCGATGGCTGTCGAAAAAAAGTCACCCGCTAAAGACTAGAAAAAATAGCCAATCTTAGTTGCGAGCTACACGGACTCACTAAAGCCGGGAATGCGACGACTGAAGCAGGTAGGATTGGGGTTATTTAAACTGAAATAAAAACATTTCAGTTGACCTGCTATTTCTTCTAGCCGCTCAAGGAAAAGTTAAAGGCGATGGCTGTTTCCTAAAACAAAAGGAAACACTATGGCTAAAGTAAACATTAAGGATCAAGAAAATTCTTTAATTAACCTAGTTAAAGAATCTAACTGCGACGCTAGTTTTTCGCAGTTATCAAAGCTGTACGATAATTTTTATTACTCTATAGCTCAGAAATACGCATCCGCTCTTTTAAAAGCGGGTATGAACAGGGATGATATAAAATACGAAAAGGATTTTATTCTTTATAAAGCAGTAAAATCTTTTGATGTTAATCAGAAAACTAAATTCTCTACTTGGTTTTGTAACTGTGTAAAATATCATTTTTTAAACTTCATCAACGCTAATAAAAAATACATGACCGCTGAAGAAAATAAGATAGATTTCTTTAACAATAAGGATATCTTAGTTTCTTTTGATAAAAATGATGAGTTACTAAATTATCTATCTTCTCTTTTATCGTCCTTTAAGGACGAAAGAATAAAAAAGATTTATGAACTCAGATATTTTTCTGGAGGAGAAAAGCTTTCTACTTGGAATTCAATAGCTAAAAAGATTGGTGTTAGCACTCAAACAGCTATTAACTTACATGAAAAATCTAGAGCTTTTCTTAAGAATAAGATGATAAGCAAAAATTCTTTCGATTTCGTTTGACTTTTCCTAAATAGAAACCATAATCGATTGCAATGAACGACAATAAAAACGACAACAATTGGACGCGCCGAGAAGTCGGTGCTCTCTGGACTAAACTCAGCAGAGACAAGAGCCAAAAGTACATGACTGGGCACATCCAAACCTCTTTGGAGGGAAAGATTGATATCGTTATCTTTTCCAACAAGGAGAAAAAGTCAGATAAGTCTCCTGATTTCAGGATTTATCTGTCTGAAAAGAAAAAGGAGTCTGTATCTGCCTCTCCAACTGGAGGTGGGGTAGGACCTTCTGGTAAGGTATCCTCAAACAAAAGTGAGGATTTAGAAGAGGCTGACGTTCTATAAAAAGAACCAAAAAATATAGAAAATTCTTTTCGCCTACCTATAACAATAGGTAGGTTTTTTTATGGATTTTTCAGTTCAAATACCGTTAAACAATTTAAGTTTTGGGCAGGTAGGTTTTAATCTTTTGTATGAGTTTTATAAAATGGGGCTAAACCCCAGTATATTTAAAGCTTCAGATCATCCTATTGATTATACTGCTTATGATTTTGAAGAAGATTTTATTAAATGGATTTCTGCTAATCACTCAGCTTCTCTTGTCAAACATAATAGATCTCTACCAATAATTAGGCTTTGGCACATTAATGAATCTTGGAGAACTTATTCAGATAAGCAAATATTGTTAACATTTCATGAAACAGATAGATTAACCTCAGCTGAAGTAAACATTGCAAAAAACAGCAAGCTTTGTGTTTCTTCTGAGTTTTCCAAAAATGTTTTTAAAGAACACGGTTTAAATTCTGATGTTGTTCATCTAGGCTTCGATCAAAAGCACTTTAAAAAATTAAATAAAACTTACTTTGATGACGGAAGAATAACTTTTAATCTATGTGGTAAATTTGAAAAGAGAAAGCATCACTCAAAAATTATCAAGGCTTGGGTTAAAAAATTTGGTCGAGATAAGAGATATTCTCTTCAATGCTCTCTTCATAATCTTTTCTATCAAGACGCGAACGAATTAAAACTAATCTACAGCGATATTCTTGATGGAAAAAATGTCTTTAATGTTTCTTTCCTGAGTTTCATGTCTAAAAATTCTATCTATAATGATTTTTTAAACTCTGGAGATATAGTTATTGGAATGTCGGGCGGTGAAGGCTGGGGGCTTCCTGAATTTCAATCTGTTGGAATTGGAAAGCATGCTGTTATTTTAAATGCAACTTCTTACAAAGAATGGGCAACTAATGAAAACTCAGTTCTTGTTGAACCCAGCGGAAAACTAGAGGTTTACGACGGAAAGTTTTTCTTTAAAGATAGTCCGTTTAACCAAGGCAGCATTTATGATTTTAATGAAGATGCTTTTATAGATGGCTGCGAGAAAGCTATTGAAAGACATCAAAAAAATCCTATCAACGAAGAAGGAATGAAGCTTCAAAATCGATTTAAATATTCAGATACTGCCAATAAACTACTCTCTTTAATTTAATATGCCAAATTATTTATTTAGAAATCCTCAAACAGGAGCTGTCATTCAAGTTTTTCAATTCATGAATGAAGAGCATGTGTATTCTGAAAACGGCATTAAATACGAAAGAGTTTTTACGATTCCAAATGCATCTATCGATTCAGAAATAAATCCAAACTCTTCAACTCAATTTATCGAAAAAACAGGTAAAATGAAAGGCACTCTTGGAGAAATTTGGGATTATTCAAAAGAATTAAGCGACAAAAGAGCTAAGGAAAGAGGCGGTGTTGATCCTATGCGCGAAAAAGCAGAGCAAAATTACTCTAAGAAAAGAAGAGGCTTAAAATATCAAAGCCAAATCGACCCCTCTCAAATACCTAAAATTCAACTTGACTAGTTAGAAAAAAACATAATAATAGACAATCTACTTCTTTAATATGACAATTTTATCAAAAGATTTCGTTAACTCATACAAAAATAAACAACCTAATTGGGGCTTCAATGGATTAGGTTATATTGTTTACAAGAGAACCTATGCTCGTCTTAAAGAAGATGGCGCTACTGAGGAATGGCATGAGACCGTAGAAAGGTGCATCAACGGAGCGCAAAAAATAGGAGCCGACTACACTCAAGAAGAGGCTGAAAAGTTATTTGATTTAGTTTTTAATTTGAAGTGCAACTTTGCTGGCCGAATGCTTTGGCAACTTGGCACCTCTACCGTAGATCGATTTGGAGCTAATTCTCTTCTTAACTGTTGGTTTGCAAGCATGAAAGAGCCAAAAGCTTTCTTGTTTTTGTTTGAGAATTTAATGCTTGGGGGTGGAGTTGGTTATAGTATTCGCCGAGAAGATGTGATGGAGCTTCCTAAGATCAAATCTGGAGTAGATATTATTCATCAACCTACAAAAGATGCTGATTTTATTGTCCCGGATACTCGAGAAGGATGGGTTAAGCTGCTTGAGAATTTACTAAATGCATTTTTTGTTACTGGAAAAACATTTTCTTATAGCACAATATTGATTCGTGGAGCAGGAGAAAAAATCAACGGCTTCGGAGGCAAAGCTAGTGGCCCTCATATTTTAGTCGATGGAATCGCCAAAATCACCAAAGTATTCCAAAATAGAGAAGGTAAAAAACTTCGTTCTATTGATGTACTTGATATTTGCAATATTATTGGAAGTATTGTGGTTGCTGGTAATGTAAGGAGATCTGCTGAAATTGCTCTTGGAGATCCGGATGATATTCTTTATCTCAGAGCAAAAAATTGGAGCAACGGAAATGTTCCAAATTGGAGAGCTATGTCAAACAATACTTTATATGTTGATAGCTATTCCCATCTACTTGATGAGTTCTGGACTAATGGCTACGAGATAAATAAAGAAACAGGTTTTGCAAATGGCGAGCCATATGGATTCTTTAATTTACCATTGTCTCAAAAATACGGAAGACTTAAGGATGGCATAATGAAGAACAGTGATTTATATCCAACAGACTCAGATAATGTTGTTGGAACAAATCCCTGTGGAGAAATTAGCCTTTCTGATTACGAGTGCTGTAATCTTTGCGAGCTTTATCTAAATAATATAACATCAAGAGAAGAGCTAATCGAGTGCGCAAAACTACTTTATAAGACTCAAAAAGCTATTGCTGCATTACCATTCCTACATGATGAAACAAATAACATCGTTCATAAAAACATGCGTCTCGGTCTTGGGGTTACTGGTATTTGCCAGTCTCTTGGTAAGCTTGACTGGCTTGATGATTGTTACGTTGCTTTGCGTAAGTTTGACAAGCAGTGGAGCAAGCAAAAAGGATGGCCGAGAAGTATTAAGTTAACTACAATTAAACCCTCTGGAACTCTTAGTCTTTTAGGAGGTGCTACTCCCGGCGTTCATCCAGCGTACTCTAAGTACTACATGAGAACTGTCAGGATGAGTAGTGATGATAAGCTTGTTCAGATTTGCAGAGATTTAGGATACCATACAGAATTCTTGTTGAATTTCGATGGCACTGAAAATCGAGATACTATGGTAGTTTATTTCCCATGTGAAACTCCAGATGGAGCTATTCTTGCTGACGACATGGGAGTAATCAAACAGCTTGAAATGGTAAAAACTCTTCAAGAAGAGTGGAGCGATAACGCTGTTTCGGTTACAGCTTACTACTCACCAGACGAGCTAGAGTCTTTAAAGGGTTGGCTCAGAGAGAACTACAAGAACAGCATTAAGAGCGTTAGCTTTCTCCTAAGACAAAAGCATGGATTTAAGCAAGCTCCATATCAAGAGATAAGCAAAGAAGCTTATGAGACCGCAAGGTCTAAAGTTAAACCCCTTTCTAATCTTAATATTACTGGAGACACTTTACAAGGTCTAGAGTGCGAAGGTGGAGTTTGTCCAATTCGATAATATGAAATACTACATAAGAGGAGGAATTGGAGATTTATTGCAGCATTATTGGTTTATTAAAACATATCCTAATAATGAATATATTGTTCATACTCACTTCAAGCAGGCAAAAGATATTTTTGAGCATCTAAAAGCTTCTAATTATCATATTTACCAATTCGAAGATTTGGAGAGTCATAACGATCAAGTAGATGTAATAAAATCAGAACATGCAAAAGAAGATCAGAGTAACATAGCAGAAACTCCTAGAGCTTATTATAGTTCTTTTGATTTTGGCGATGAAGCTGATCTGAAAGCTCTTCAAGCAGTCCAATCTTTTAATAATAAACAAAAAATAATTGGAATCCATCCCTTTAGAAGTGGATTTGCTAATTCTGTATACAATCAATTCAATTTACCAGCCAAGCAAATACCCTTGGAAATAGTAGAAAGCATTATCACTGATTCTTTCAATTATTTAATATTTGGATCTCCATCGGAGTTGGCTTCTTATGGACTAAAAGAAAAAGAAAACATAAAGTTTGTTTCTTTTGATAATATTCTTCACAGTTTATCTACAGTTAAACATTGTTCAACTCTTATTGGCCTAGATAGCTGCTTTAAGTCTATGTCCTCAATGCAAAATATAAACACTATTTGCATCATAGGCGATTTCCCAGATCCCACAAGAGACAATTGCTTTATTAACAGATATGTTAATGACGGTGTGATGCACGTTGCAAAAATAAAAAACATTGAGCAAGAAGCTAATCAAATAATAGAATTCATCAAAAATAATATCAAGTGAAATCTTTTTACTCGAATGTTGATCTTGGAGATTTGATATATTCTTTATTGTTTGCAAAAATAATAGGAGTTGAAAAATATATTTTAGACGGAGATTCCGGGCAAAACAAATTTAACAATGTTAGTTTGGAATTTGTAAACTCTTTAATACAAGCTCAACCTTTCATAAAAACAGTAGAAAAATATTCCGGGCAATCTTATGATTTCGATTACGGAAGTCATCCTAAAAATATCAAAGTTGAAGTGGGCACCAACTTAGTAGAATATCATGCGTCAAAATTCGATATAGACTGGAAAAGATTAACAAATCCTTGGCTTTCCGCTCCTAAAAAAGACTTCAACAAAAAAATAATTATAAATCGAACACCAAGATACCAAAATAATTATTTGATGTATCACGATTTTTTAAGACATATCAATATTAAAGACTGTCTTTTTGTTGGTCTTGAAACAGAATGGAGAGCGTTTTGTGGAGAGTTTAAAAAGCCTATTGATTTTTATCCTTCCCTAGATGCTTTAGATTTAGCTTCCGTAATAAATGGGTGCGAAACTTTTTTAGGAAACCAATCTTTAACATGTTCAATTGCTACAGGACTTGGTAAAAACTGCATTGTAGAAGTAGGAGTTGGATGCGCAAATTATATTTTTAACAGCAAGAAAATGATATATTTTTAATATGAAGATTGGACTTTGCTCTATATACACAAAAAATATAATCGATTTAGCGGCTATAACTGTAGAGTGTAATAAGAGAATTTATTGCGAAAGACATGGCTATCAATTCTTTAAGAAAACAAATGGATTTTCCGGTAAAAATCTTGGGTTTGAAAAGCTTATAGTAATAAGAGATATTCTTTTAAACAATGATTTAGATTGGATTTATTGGTGCGGCGCAGATACCATGATAACCAATTATTCTATAAAGCTAGAAGACCTTATCGATGATAATTATAATTTTATTATT
>Ga0209358_10002327_pt1 | contig 14529 bp, 14 predicted proteins | sample LauGreFa1BDMLBSN_2_FD_187574 | JGI IMG/M metagenome (GOLD analysis project Ga0209358, IMG submission 187574) | Freshwater lake microbial communities from Lake Michigan, USA - Fa13.BD.MLB.SN (SPAdes) (version 2) | ecosystem: Environmental > Aquatic > Freshwater > Lake | place: Lake Michigan, USA... | reverse complement strand
CAGCGTTCCGGACCGCACATGACCGATCGACGACGGCATGTTGTCAAAAATGACCTGCACGTTGCGGCCGTTGACCAGTTCGATCAACGCCGGGCCCGCGCCCTTGAACGGCACGTGCAGCAAATCAAGGCCGGTGGCAGCCTTGAACAGTTCGCCGGTCAGATGCACCAAAGTGCCGCTGCCCGAAGAAGCCATGTTCACCTTGCCGGGATTCCTTTTCGCGTAATCGATGAATTCCGGCACCGATTTCGCCGGCAGGTCGCGGGTGACCACCATCATGTTCGGTACGCGGACGATGCCCGCGACGCCGTCCATGTCCTTCAGGAAGTTGAAGGGCAGTTTGCTGCAAAGCGTGGCGTTGATGGCATTCGCGGGATTGACCAGGAACACGGTATAGCCGTCGGGAATCGCCTTGATCGCGATTTTGCGGGCGAGGATGTCGGTGGTGCCGGCAGGCGGATACGGCACGATCCAGCGGATCGGACGCTCCGGATATTTGTCGGCCTGGGCGTTAGTGTCGGCAGCAAGACCGAGGAAAGTGGCGCTCAGTATCGCGAGCGCTGCAAGACTTGCACTGATCATCGAACCAATCCTACGGTGGGTGAGACGGCCTGTCTTTTTATTGCCGTCAGCGCCGCTATAGCCGTTCCCGGCCGGATTGTGCGCGCCCCGGAATTACCAGACCCGCTGGGCCATAAGCCCGAAGGTGCCGATCAGCGCCAGCCCGATGAGAATCACCGTCACGCCGATGGCCCGCGGGCAAATCGCAACCAGCGGATCCAGCTTGACCTTCATGTCATCGGCACCCCTGGTCGCCTTGCGGACAGAGACCCAGCCGCCGACACGCGCCTCCAGCTCCGCAACCTGCCCGGGGAACAGTGCCAGGAGGATTCCCGCAACCACAGCCAGCGCATTGCCAACGATCAGCAGCATGCGCAGGGAATCGACCAGAAGGTAGGAAACATCACCGGGCCAGCCCATCAGGCCCATTATGCGGATCATCGCAGCCGCATTGAACTGCAGCAGCAGACCGTAAAGCGCAAAACCACCGCCGACGATAAAAATCGCGGCAAACCAGTAGCGGTACCTCTGCACCAGCGGTTGGGTATCACGGACGATTTCCAGCGGCTTGGTGGCCGCACGCATCGACACCCAGCGATTGAGGGTGGCGATCAGGCGCAGTGCTCCATCGCTATTGACGATCAGGCTGACGCCAAAGACCAGCAAGGCCAGTCCGGCCACCAGAAAAAATCACCATCGACTGCGTCAGCCATTGCTGGACGGCGGGGTGTTTCACCATGTTCAGGAGATCCATGCCCTTCACCTCAAGGTTCTCCGGATGAAGCGATCAGGAAATCATGCATCTTAGGGGTTAATACGGTTTATGGGGAACTAGGTCGAACAACCGGGATCTTTGACAGCGACTCCCGGGTAAGTGACTTCAAATACCTTATGACGCAGCATCAACTACGCTGCAAACGACATTTAATGCCATTAATGGCTATAAAACCCTTTTTTTGCACTGTTTTCCGGTTTACAGCCACCTTGTCCATTAACTAATTCTTCACACGCAACGGCGTAGCCTGCTGTCCTTGATCATCATCCAATTACGTAATAGTCGGCTGCAATCTTCCCGCTAACCATCCACAGGCCATCATCGGGCGACGAAAAACAACGACTGGTAAATCCCTGAATGAAGCGTTTTTCATTTTCTGCAGTAACCGGCTTCACGACCAACAAGCTGATACTGGCGGTTACGGCGTTCCTGCTTGCCTTCAGCAACGGTTCCATGGTCCGCCGCGTGCTGGAAATCTACCCGCTGAGCACGGCCAATGCGCCGGCTGTGCTGTCGCTGGTCCTGACCGTCGGCGGTGTGACGGTCCTGATGCTGGGTCTGCTGTGTTTCAAGGGCAGCACAAAACCGGTGCTGATCACGCTGTTGCTGATGTCCTCGCTGGCCGCCTACTTCATGGACAACTACGGCGTGATCATCAGCGACGACATGCTGCGCAATGTCGCTCACACCAACACTGCGGAAGCGCTGGATCTGTTCAGCCTGAAGCTGATGGTTTATATCGGGCTGCTGGGCATCGCGCCCGCCGCTGCGGTCGCCCGGGTGCCGGTGCAATGGCGCGGCTGGCGCAAGGAAAGTGTTGCGCGCCTGAAACTTCTGGGTATCACGCTGGCGCTGGTGATCGGCACCGTACTGCTGTTCGGCAGCTTTTATGCGTCGTTTCTGCGGGAACACAAGGAACTGCGGCAGCGCGCGAACCCGGTTTATTTCATGAGCTCAGCCATGAAGTTTGCCCGGCAGTCTTTTGAATCGACATCGAACCGGCCGATGGTCGTTGTCGGCGCTGATGCCGTGATTCCGCCGACCGATCTGACGCGTGAACTGGTGATCCTGGTCGTCGGCGAAACGGCGCGTGCGGATCATTTCTCACTAAACGGCTACGAGCGCGACACCAATCCACGCTTGCGGCAACTGAACGTATTCAGTGCTTCCAATTTCCAGGCCTGCGGTACATCCACAGCGGTTTCGGTACCCTGCATGTTCATGCTCGACGGGGAAACCAAGAGCACACTGGAAATCAACAAGCAGGAGAACCTTCTGGATGTTCTGCAGCGCAGCGGGGTCAATGTGCTGTGGCGAGACAACAATTCGGATTCAAAAGGCGTCGCGAGCCGCGTGCAGTATGAGGATTTCCGCTCGCCGAAAATCAATCCGGTCTGTGACACGGAGTGTCGCGATGAAGGCATGCTCGCCGGCTTGCAGCAGTATATCGATCTCCATCCGCGAGGCGACATCCTGATCGTGCTGCACCAGATGGGCAATCACGGACCGGCTTACTACAAACGTTATCCGCCGGCCTTCGAGAAGTTCAAGCCCGCCTGCAAGGAAAGCGACCTCAGCCGCTGCAGCCGCGAAGAAATCGTCAATGCCTACGATAACGCCATACTCTATACCGATCATTTCCTCGCAAAAGCCATCGAACTGCTGAAGAAAAACGACAGCCGGTTTGAGACCGCGCTGTTTTACGTCAGCGATCACGGCGAATCGCTGGGTGAAAACGGGATTTATCTTCACGGCATGCCCAAGTCGATCGCACCCGAGGCCCAACTCCATGTGCCGGCGGTGATGTGGTTCGGCAGGAATTTTCACGCCGTCACCCCTTCAGCGCTGCGCGAGAAAAGCAAAATGCGCTTCAGTCACGACAATGTCTTCCACACCATCCTCGGATTTTTCGAGATCGAGTCGGAAACCTACCGTCCGCTCAAAGACATCCTGAATGAAGCAAAACCGGCAAAAAAACAGGTCTATGCGGATGAAGGCACACGCACGTCACTCCCTTGATGCAGGAAATGCCGGCGCACCGCCGATACTGGCAATCTCCTGGCTCTGGTTGGGCTTTATCTTGCTCTGGGAATCAACCGGCGCCGACAGCTGGGTCGTCAAACAACTAGCCGACAGCCACGGCTTTGCGCTTCAGAACGACTGGTGGCTGTGCGTGGTGCTGCACGACGGGCTGCGGCGAATATCCACACTGGCCTATTTCGCACTTGTGCTCGCGGTATGGAAACCCTTCGGTTTCCTGCGCAGCGTCACACAGCGGCAGCGCGTGGAAATACTCGCCGGCGTCACAGCTTCGCTGTTGGCGGTCAACTGGCTCAAACATATGAGCCTGACCAGTTGCCCCTGGGATCTCGCGGAATTCGGCGGCGTCGCGCAATATGTGTCGCATTGGGCTTGGGGTCTCAGCGACGGCGGCGCCGGACATTGTTTCCCCAGCGGCCATGCTTCCGCCGGATACGCCTTTCTCGGACTGGCCCTGCCCTTACTGTTTGCAGTATCGGCACAGACGCAACGACGGGGCCGGCGGATTTTTGCGGCAGCTTTCCTGTTAGGCCTGGTCTGCGGCATCGCGCAAGTGCTGCGCGGCGCGCATTACCCGAGCCATGTGTTCTGGGCCGGGCTGATCTGCTGGATGGTGGCTCTGATCAATCATTGGATATTCGAATACTCCGCCAAGGCCGCTGCTGTGTCGGGCGGCCAAGCCGCCTCCCGTTAAGGCACTGACTTCGAATTACGCTCCGGCTTTCGCACCGGCGTCTTGGCAGCAGGGGCTTCGGGCAACGGTTGCAGTGGCGCACGCACCATTTTCCGGCCGTCCCATTTCAGACCGCACCAGCAGTAACCTTCGGCGTTGATGATGCAAGCGATGCTGCCGCAATTTCTCGGGTCTTCGGGCATCTCACACTCCTGATGTCATTCCTGCGGTTAATCCGCCTTGATACCGGCGTCCTTGACGACCTTCGCCCACTTCGCCAGTTCGCTCCTGATGTGCGCTGCAAACACTTCCGGCGTACCGCCGGTGCCGTCCAGGCCCTGACGCTTCAGGTTGTCGATGACGTCCTTCGAAGCCAGTGCTTCGTTAATGCCGGCATTGAGTTTGGCGGTCACCATTTGCGGCGATTTTGCCGGCAGCAGCACGCCATACCACGACGTCATTTCAAATCCGGGATAACCCAGTTCGGCGATCGTCGGATATTCAGGCGCCAGCGTTGAACGGTTGGCGCCGGTGACGCCGATGGGTGTGAGTTTGCCCGCCTTGATCTGCGGCACCACCGAAGTCAGGCTGCCGAACACTGCCTGCACTTCACCCGCAAGAATCGCGGCCGTCGCCGGACCGCCGCCCTTATACGGCACATGAACCATGTTGACGCCGGCGCGCGCCTTGAACAGTTCGGCTGCGAGATGCAGCGGCGAACCGTTACCCGCAGAGGCGTAATTGATCCTGCCGGGATTCGCTTTGGCGTAGGCGACAAAATCCTTGAGCGATTTTGCCGGCACCGAAGGATGCAGGACCAGCATGTACTGTCCGGCCGCGACCAGTGCGACTGGCGCGAAATCCTTCACAGAATCGTAGGACACTTTGGTCAGCGCCGGGCTGATCGCCACCGGGCCGATGAAAGCCAGCAGCAGCGTGTAGCCGTCGGGATTGGCGCGTGCCACGGTTTCATTGGCGATGATGCCGCCGCCGCCCGCACGGTTGTCGACCACGAACTGCTGCTGCATGCGTTCGCCGAGTTTCTGCGCAACGATGCGCGCGACCGCGTCGCTGCCGCCACCGGGCGGATTCGGCACCAGCAGGCGCACCGGACGCGTCGGGTAATCGTCACCCCCTGCAGCCTGCGCAGGCAAAGCAGATGCGAGCGCGCACAGCATCGCGGCGGCAGTCAATAAATGTCTGTTTTCAAACATCTTTTTCTCCTGATGCGGATCGGCTTATTTTCGTCAACTCAAACAAGGGTTTCATCGCCGGCAACTGCTCCAGCGCCCACAGCTGTTTCAGCAATGCATCGATTTTCTGCGGCGCCAGTACGCTGGCCGCCAGCGGACGGAATTTCTCCTCGATCTCGGCGTCGCTCATCGGGTTCTTCGGGTGCCCCCGGTGATATTCAACACGAATCGCCTCGCGCTTTCCGTTCTTCAGCACAACATCCATGTCGCAAAGCATCGCTTCGGGCTCGCGGCTGTTGGCCTCTTCGGACACGGTGCATTGGATTTTACCGACCAGATCGAGCAGCGCCGGATCATGCAGATAGGGATCATCGAAATAAGAAATATCGACCGAGCCGTATTTGAGCGCGACAGCCGCCGTATACGGCATGCTGTGGTCGGCGGTTTCTCGGTTGGCGGGTTTCCATTTGTCAGGGTCACCGGCCATCATTTCAATCGCGGTATGTAGCGTACGCACGTGGATTTCGGCAATGTCGTCGATGTTCTTCACCTTCTTGCGCGCTTCCAGCGCAGCGTGCACCACCGATTGCGAATACTGGCCCAGCGGATAACGCTTGATCAGGCAATCCATGATTCTGAACGAGGGGTTGCCCTTGCCGCCGAATGGCGCGAGCTCAAACGGCTGACGGGTCACCGCAACAAAATAACCGCCACGCCCCTCGAACACCGGATCGGGACCTGTCATACCGCGTTTCGCCATCTGCGCAAAAAAAATCGCGTTGCGGCTGGCGTTGGCATAAGCACAGCCCTTCCACATCGACACATTGCCGATGCGCGTCTGATACAGCGCGACGTTCGCGGCTACTGTAATGCTCAGTGCAGTTGCAATCTGTTCGCGGTCGAGCTTCATCAGCCGCGCGGCGCCGAGAACGCTGGCCATCGCACCGATCGTGGTGTGATCAAATCCCATGGGCTTGAAGTTCACGATGTCGCACATGCGGCAGAACATTTCATAGGCAATCACCGTGGCGACGATCAGCTCGCGCCCGTCGGCCTTGCCGATTTCGGCGGCGGACAGCAGCGCGGCAATGCTGTCGCTGGGATGCCCGGCTTCGCGGCCGATGTAACCGTCATTGAAATCGAGATAGCGGATCATCACGCCGTTGGTGAACACCGCAAGATCAGGACTCGTCTGCTGCCCGGTGCACAGAATGGTGGCCGGCTCGGTGCTGGTGACGGTGGCGGCCTGCGCCAGCGCGATGCGCGTCGGTTCACTTTCATAACCGCCGAGCGCACAGCCCAGCGTGTCGACAATCATGCGCTTGGCCTGGTGAACAACTTCGGGCGGCAGGTCTTCGTAGCGAAGGTCAGCGACCCAGTGGCCGAGGCGTTGTGCGAGGGTGGTCATTTGCTATGGAAAATTCAGGGAAAGAATTCGCGTTGAATAGCCGTCATTGTAAGCCATGCCCCTGCGCGCACCCCCCTTGCAGTCCGCACACCGGACAAAACGCTGCACAACAAATGCGGCGACCGGCGCGAACTTGGTGTATAAAATCCCTCATCCCGTTCAACCTGTCGACAGCGAGCCCTCTTGAGCACTGAACCCCCGAAATCCGCCACCAAGGCGCAGCTGGATGCCCTGCTGCTCAAGCTCCCCGGTGTCAGCGCGCGCACGATCAACGGTCTTGATGCCTACTTCGTCAACGACAGGATGTTCGCCTGCATCAGCGGCAACGGTGTAGGCCTGCGCCTGCCGGCAGCCACCGCGACGGAACTGCATTTCTCGCGTGACCATGTCAGCGCCTTCCAGCCCGGCGGCATTGCGGCGACGCGCGAATGGATTCAGATCACCCGCACCGATACCGCGGATTATGTGAAAGACATCGAGCTGTTCCGGGCATCGCTGGATTTCGTGAAAACCGCGCGGTCGCGCTAGCCGGGTTCAGGCGGTGGATGTGGCCAGCGTCTGTTTGCAGGTTCCATGGAAAAATCCACATGTCAAACCCGGTGCACTCTTCCATCCCGTAGTTCAACCCATCAGAGGGAACGTTTGCCCATGAATACCACCATCGTTCAAGGCATACAGGCCGCCGTCGCCCCCGTGTTCATGCTGACTGCGGTCGCCGCAATGATCGGCGCCCTGGCCACAAGGCTGTCGCGGATCATCGACCGCGCGCGCTGGATCGAGAAGCGGCTCGACAGCCAGCGCATCAAGAATTAAGACGCCGCCTACTGGGAACTGCGCCGGCTCGGCCTGCGCGGCAATGTGGTCAACTGGTCGATCGGCTTTCTGGTGTTCTGCGCGCTGTTCATCGGCATCACTGTCGCCGGGCTGTTCCTCGATGTCACAACGAATTCGGTGACCGACAGTTTTGTGCGCTGGAGTTTTCTCGGCGGCATCATCTGTTTCGCCTGCGCGTTGATCTGTTTTCTTGCAGAAACGCTGCTCGCCACTCACACGCTGCGCTTTTCCAAACAGTCGACCGGGAAGCGGTTGCCTTTGGAGCGCTCCAGGGAGAATCAATAACTATATGATTTATTGAGTTATTTTATATAGCGCTGCTCGAGGTGGCGGCGGAAGTGCTGCGGATTGAGCGCTTCACCGCTAGCCCGCTGCACCAGTTCCGGCGTCGGCCACAGGCTGGCCTGTGACCAGATGTTTTTGCCCATCCAGCCGAATACCGGTTTCAGATCCCCCCGCGCAATGCACGCATCGAGATCCGGCGTCTTGCGGCGGATCGCCGCGAACCACTGCGCGGCATACATCGCACCCAGCGTGTAACTGGGGAAATAACCGAACGCCCCTTCTGTCCAGTGCACGTCCTGCAGGCAGCCGTCTTTGTAATTGCCTCGGGTGTCGAGGTTGAGCAGCTGCTGCATTTTTTCATCCCACAACGCCGGAATGTCATCGGGCTCGATGTCGCCCTCGACCAGCCCACGTTCGATTTCATAGCGCAGGATCACATGCGCCGGATAAGTCACTTCATCGGCATCAACACGGATGAGTCCACGCTTCACGCGCGTCCACAAACGGTAGAGATTGTCCGGATCGAAGGCCGGCTGATCACCGAAGTGTTTGACCAGCAGCGGCGCCAGTACGCCGGCAAAGGCGCGACTGCGCGCGAGCTGCATTTCAAAGGACAGGCTCTGGCTTTCATGCACGCCGTAGGAGCGCGCCGTCGCCACCGGCTGGCCGAGCCATTCGCGCGGCAGGTTCTGCTCGTAACGCGCATGCCCGGTCTCGTGGATGGTGCCGAGAAGGCTGCGTGAAAAATCGTTTTCACTGTAACGAGTGGTCAGGCGCACATCTTCGGGCACGCCCCCGCTGAAGGGGTGCGTACTTTCATCGAGTCGGCCACCGGCAAAATCAAATCCGAGCAGCGTCATTACTTCCATATTCAGCGCACGTTGGGCCGCCACCGGAAACGGACCCGCCGGCGCAATCACCGTTTCCGTATCCTGCTTTGCCTGAACGCGGTTGATCAGATCGGGCAACCAGGTTTTGACGTCGCCAAAAATGCAGTCGATGTCCGCGGCACGCACGCCCGGCTCGAAACGGTCCATCAGCGCGTCGTAGCGCGACAGCCCCGTGTCTTCAGCGAGCAGCTGCGCTTCCTGGCGCGCGAGTTTGACAACCTCGCGGAAATTGGCGAGAAAGCCTTTCCAGTCATTGGCCGGGCGCTGACTGCGCCAGGCGTGCTCGCATTGCGCGCCGGCCAGGGTCTTGGCTTCGACCAGCGATTCCGGCAGCGCATTGGCATCGCGCCAATCGCGACGGATTTCACGCAGGTTGGCGCGGGCCACAGCATCCAGCGGCTCGTGTTCCGCGACATCAATCCAGCCCTTGAGCTGCGGATCGGTGCGCGTGCGGTGAATCAGCGCAGCCAGCTCACCCTCCGCCGCTGCTCGCGCCGCATTGCCCTTGGGCGGCATCATCGCGTTGCGGTCCCAGCCGACGATGGAAGACAGATGGAAGTAGCGGTAGAGCCGCGTATAGATGCGGGTCAGTTCGCCATACGCCGGCGTCAGCTCGGGATTTGCCATCAGAACGGACCGACGTAATCTTTCTTGATCAGCTCAACACCGTTGTGGCGCAGTATGTTGTACGCGGTAGTGACGTGAAAATAGAAATTCGGCTGCGCGAAATTGAGCAGATAGTCCATACCCTTGAAGGTGTAATCCTGCTTGCCAAGTTTCAGCGTGATGTCGCGGTCGGCGCTGGCATCGATGGGCGCCTGCGGCACACTTTCAATGAAGGTCACGGTTTTGGCGATACGCGCCTTCAGTTCGGCAATGGTCTGTTCGGTGTCTTCGTGCTTCGGCACCTCGACGCCGCCCAGACGCGCCACTGCGCCCTTGGAAATGTCGCAGGCCACCTGCACCTGACGTGCAAGGTGAAACATGTCGGGAAACAGCCGCGCCGTGGTCAGCGCCACGGGATCGAGCTTGCGTGCGTCGATGTGCGCCTGCGCCTTGTCAAGCAGCGCGGAGAGATTGTTGAGCATTTGCACGAATCGCGGCGTGCTGGCGGCATACATGGTGAGGGGCATGGTTTTGTCCTGAGGAATGAATGGGCGAGAAGCTTCAGTTTGACGCGGCTTTTTCGAGCAGCACCTTGATCTTCGGTTCGGGCCTCCAGTAATTCGGGCCTTTCAGAAACTTGCCGTTGGCGTCGTAAATCGGCTTGCCGTCGGCGCCGAGTTTGCTTTCGTTGCTGTCCATGATGATGTCGAGAACGTCTTCCAGCGGCAGGCCGTATTTCAGCGCCTCCGAGCGGCAGTAAACGATGACATCACCCAGCAAGTCAGCCATCGCCACCAGGATGTCCGAAGAAGGCGCCCCTTTTTGCGCTGCGGCGACGATTTCGTCGATTTCATGCACTTCATCCATCAGGGTGGCCTTGAACTTGGTCAGACGGCCGACCACATCCTCCGGCAGTGCTGGATTCTCCCGGGCAGGCAGTTTGTACATGGCGTTCATGGCGGCAATGCGCTGGGCGAAGGTTTTGGTCATGGGGAGAGATTCAGGAATTGTTGAGTGCGGGTGATTGCCGACCTTATGGGTAGCATTCAATCCAATGTGATGTTTGCGGTCTTGATGACCTTCGTCCACTTGGCAATTTCGCTGCGCATGTATTTTCCGAGTTCGTCCGGGGTACTGCCTTCCGGGTCCACGCCGGACTTGGTCAGGAAGTTGCGGATACCGGGGTCGTTGAGCACCTTCCGGAATTCCTCGTTCAATCGGGTAACGATTTCACGTGGTGTCCCTTTGGGCGCGAGCATGCCGTACCAGACGCCGGAGTCGTAGCCCGGCACGCCTGATTCGGCGACCGTCGGTACGTTCGGCATGCTGCTGATCCGTTTGGTGGTGCTGACAGCAATCGCGCGCAGCCGTCCGGCTTCGACATATCCGGCGGATGCGATAGGCGTTGCAAACAGCAGTTGTGTTTGGCCGGAAAGCGTATCCACCAGCGCCGGGCCGCCGCCCTTGTAGGGCACATGTTTCAGCTTGATGCCGGTGATGGTATTGAGCAACTCGGTGGCCAGATGTGCGCCTGATCCATTTCCGGATGAGGCGTATAAGATTTCATTGGGACGCTTTTTGCTGATCGCAATGACATCTTTCATGGTGCCAGCCGGCAGCGATGGGTGGGCTACCAGCAGATACGCTCCGTTGGCGAGCAATGTGACCGGCTCGAAATCCCGAATCGGGTCGTAGGGAAGCTTCTGGTAAAGGCCGGGATTTACCGCCAGTTGCGCGGTCAGTCCCATGACAAAGGTATAACCGTCCGGCGCAGCACGTGCAGCAGTTTCCATGCCGATGTTGCCGCCGGCGCCACCGCGGTTGTCGATGACAACCTGTTGTCCGGTGTTCTCCGCCATCTTGCGTGCAAAGGGACGAGCGATGGTGTCGCTGCCTCCCCCTGGCGGGTAGGGCAGGATTAGCCGCATCGGCTTGTTCGGGAATGACTGGCCCAGCGCGGACGCCATCGGCAAGGCTCCCAATGTTGCAGCCAGCAGATACAGGCAGGTGGTTTGATAGATCATCTTGGCCTCATGACAGTAAGGTCGCACGCTTTAGCGGCGTCCCTCGTGTGAACTGATTGCAATCACGGCGCGCGCCTGACTGCGGTTGCTCCACGCGTGACGCACGCCTTTCAGCAGCGCCACCTCGCCAGCCCTAAATGTAACTTCCTCTTCATCAAGCAGAAGCACCAGTTCCCCTTCAAGTACCACGCAGTAATCAAAGGTTGCGGTGTACTGCAGATAAGGATGTTTAGCGCCGTCGTGCCATGCTGAGGCCTGCGGGGAGCCCATGGCTGCGAAGTGTCGGCGCACGTCTTCCGCCGTCACTGTGCCTTCCCAGCTCTGATCCGGCGGCAGGATATCGACGCGAAAGCTCGTGCCGCCATTTTTGGGTTCCATGTTTCGTGGCAAATGCAGGGTTTCATAAACGATTTTTGCCGGACAGCCTTCGGTAACCCACATGCGCTGCGATGCGAATCCCGGGCGCGCCGGATCAAGCAATACATCGGGTGATGGACCATCGCTGACAATAACGCTTTTGCCGTCTTGGGGACGGTCGATGGTGACGATACGCCTGTTAAGCTTGATTCCTGCGACAGGTGCTGCAGGAGCCAGGGGCTTGTCATTACCGATTGCGTTGCCATTACCCCCGGGAAACTCTGCGCCAATCATGTCGAAAGCCATTTGCGCGTCCGTCGGATATGCCCATTCATGCCAGGCTCCGACCTGTATCACGATATCTCCGGGATGCATCAATACCGTGCCCTCGTCCAACCGCAGTTCACGATTGCCATTCAACATCATTCCGTAGTCCACTGACTGCGTTTTGTGCATCGATGAGGTGTAAAGGCTGTTGCCGCCGCGGTCCCAGGTGCCGGTGGTGCCGGGACGCTGCTTCGGCGGGTGGTGGTGTATCACTTCCGGATCGCTGGCCGGATCGTAATCCGACGGTCGCCCCACGCTTTGCACGACACGCAGGTGCCCGCCACGAGGCTCCCCCGGAAACCGGTAATTGAGCAAACTTTCATCGCTGCTGTCGCCCAGTGTGATTGGCGAATCGTTCCAGACCCACAGATCAGTATGTCCGCGGCCGGCAGACATTGAAGATGGATGTGAACGGGGTGCCGCGCCATCAATCAGCACGATGGATCGGTTCGCGGAATTGTTACCGGCGACGAGGCGCCGGATGGGTTTCAGGGTAGACATTTCGAGTGCTTTCAAAATTAAACGGGCCGTGCAGTAACGTCGGTGGGTATCATATGCAATTCCGGCAAATCAGGGGCATTCGATCCAGGCTCTGGAATCCGTTACGGAAGAGTATTTGCTGGTTTCCTGCATTCAAAGCGGATTACCCGGAAGAAATCAGGAGTCCGCTTCGTGTTTGTCTTGCGTGACAGGCCATACCTTACTTGCCTTCCCCTGATGCACACGGATATTGCAATGCAATAATCCCGAAATGCCAATGGCACATGCCGGAAAGACCACCCTACCGACAAGCGCAAATGCGCTCGTTGCAAGCGCCTGCACATTGATTTAATGTAGCCGCACAAAAAACGGTCCGGCATACACGGGCCTGCAGCATCTCAGCAACCGTGCATTGGATGTTCCATATAGGGGGAGTTCATGAAACAGCTTCAAGCGGCTGGCCTGCTGGTATTGGCATTGCTGTCACTGTCCGCAGCCGCACAAGGCGCCGGTACGGCCGACACCATCCTGATCAACGGCAAGATCGCCACCGTCGATGACCGTTTCACGATGGCGCAGGCACTGGCGATCAAGGATCGCCGCGTGATCGCCACCGGCAGCAACGACGCCGTGCGCAAACACGCCGGCGCATCGACTAAAGTCATCGACCTCAAGGGCCGCACCGTCATCCCGGGCCTGATCGATAACCACTCGCACTGGATCCGTGCGGCAGAGCACGACGAACTGCGCTTCGACGGCGTCACCACCCGCGCCCAGGCCGTCAAAATGCTCGCCGAGCGACTCGCCACCAAAAAACCGGGGGAATGGGTCGTCGTGCTCGGCGGCTGGTCGGAGGAACAGTTCACCGATGAAGTGCGCGGTTTTCCCCTGGCGGAACTCGATGCCATGGCGCCGAACAATCCGGTCGTACTGCAGTCCATCTACCGTCACAGCTATCTGAACAGCACCGCGCTGAAGATGGCGAAAATTGACGACAGTACCCCTAACCCGCCTCGCGGCACCATCGAAAAGGATGCCGCCGGAAAAATCACCGGCGTGGTTCGCGGTGCCGGTGGCGTGGCCTTTGTCGCCGCCAAGGTGCCGCACCGGGATCGCGATGCCTGGCTGGAAAACACCCGCAAGTTGGCGACCTATCTCAACAGCCTCGGCATCACCGCTTGGGGAGACGCCGGCGGACGCGGCATGAGTGCGAAACACTACGAGCCCTACCATTATCTGGCTGACAAGGACGAACTGAACGTCCGCGTGTTCTGGACAACGATCCGCCAGCCCCGCACCGTACCCGAGGTCGATGCGGTGATGAAGGAAATCCCGTCACTAAAGCCTTTCCAAGGCAATGATTACTTCAACCACATCGGCTGGGGCGAAACGGTATTCAGCCCGGTGACGACGCAACTGCTGGCTCCCGGCGGTAACACCAAGCCGGAGGATCTCGCACAGATGATGCGCATCGTTCGTGCACTGGCGGAAAAAGGTATCTACCTCAACTCGCATGTCGAAATGGTCAACGTGATTGACGCCTTCCTCGACCAATACGAAGCGATGAATAAAGAAACCCCCATCCGCGGGCTGCGCTGGTCGTTCTCTCATCTTGACCAGATCACCGACACGCAACTGGCGCGCATGAAAAAGCTCGGCATGAGCGCGCAGATCCACAGCCGCCCGCTGATTCAGGGCGTGCTGATGCACCGCATCCACGGCGAAAAGGCTTGGGACATGCCGCCATTCCGGCGCGTACAGGACAGCGGTATCGTCTGGGGCCTGGGTTCGGACGCCACGGCGGTGACGACATCGAATCCGTTCTACACGCTTTCCTTTGCCGTCACCGGAAAAATGATCGGCGGTCACCACGTCAATCGCCAGTCGATCACACGTGAAGAGGCGCTGATCGCTCACACCCGTAACAATGCCTTGATCCTGTTCCAGGAAGGCAATCTGGGATCGCTGGCGCCCGGCAAATACGCCGACCTGCTGGTGCTGGACCGTGATTACTTCACGGTACAGGCTGACCAGATCAAGGACATCAAGCCACTGATGACCATGGTCGGCGGACGC
>Ga0209358_10002326_pt1 | contig 14530 bp, 24 predicted proteins | sample LauGreFa1BDMLBSN_2_FD_187574 | JGI IMG/M metagenome (GOLD analysis project Ga0209358, IMG submission 187574) | Freshwater lake microbial communities from Lake Michigan, USA - Fa13.BD.MLB.SN (SPAdes) (version 2) | ecosystem: Environmental > Aquatic > Freshwater > Lake | place: Lake Michigan, USA... | reverse complement strand
AGTTGTTGACGCAAGGGTTGTTGTTGTTGATTCAATAGTGGTTGTACTACTTGTGGTAGTAGTTGTTGGAGCGGTAGCTGAAACAAAAATTAATGATGTTATTGAACCGTCATTAAAAGGCACATAATCTGTCCCCAAATAATTCCAAGACATTGTGTATGTAGTGCCAGCTGTTAATTCAACTTCTCTTGTAATCCACGCAGCGTCTGTCGGATTGGAACCTCCTCCAAGACCGGCTTGAGAGTCTGCTGTAAGAATTGCTTTTATTGCTGTTTCATCACCACTTGAAAGGCCAAGAGCAGTTCTTGCTTGAGTAAAAGTTTGCTCACCTTTGGGTTGCAAAGCAACAGCGTATCCGCCAGTGTTTGGCTGAAATGCCCAACTACCCGCTGGAACAGATGGGGCATAATAAGGATTTGGTTGACCGTTCTTAAGAGGATTTCCGATAGCCGGATGAGAGGAGTGCGTAAATGTTCTTAACCCGCTAAAAATAGTTACGCCAGTGCCGTTACCGCCAATAGTTGTAGCATTTAAGTTTCCGGTTTGATTACCTTTTGACCAACCAGAAAAAGAATTACTTTCAAAGCCAGCATCAGATATTGGAGTTGGATCTTCGTCTGCTCTGACTTGCTGTATCGGGGCAATAAGTCCCATGAATGCCAATGCGAATGGCAACCATGATATTTTATTTCGGAAAGCCAAACTAACCTTACGAGGGGTATTCATTTTATTCCTCTATGAAAATACATTCACCTGGGCAATCTTCAGCCGCATCAATAACATCGGCTAGCCTATCGTCTGCGAAAGAAGCCAACCCGCTTGCGCCTTCTGGGTTCCCTCGCAACTTTGAATATACTTTCCCATTCTCTTGAACATACGCCAACCCATCCTCCAGCATGATGAATACATCTGGTGCTATCTCCGCGCACAGGCCATCTCCAGTACATAGGTCTTGGTCAATCCAAACTCGCATTATTTTTTACCATTTCGTTTTTTTAATAATGCGTCAAAATCTTTTACTTTGGTTTCCCCCATATAACCCCATGCATAGCCTTCATCAATCAATGTTTGGTTAATGGAAACTTTGTTATCGTCAAGAAATACCCAGCCTAAAATCCGACCATATTTTTCGGAGCTGTCAGGTTTTTCTGTTTTGATTACAATTTTTGTAGCGGCATCAATAGCTTTCTTTAATCTATCTTTTACTTCCAACCCCAATTCTTTTTCTTTTTTATCTGTTGTCCGAGACTCTGGAGTGTCAATACCAGCAAGACGAACTCGCTGATAGTAAGAAATATTAAACCCCAAATCAATGTCAACATCAATCGTATCTCCATCTACAATTTTAAGAACTTTCTTTACACGGTATTCGTACATCAGCCACCTTCCAGGTGATCGGGGATACCATTGCCATCCTTATCTTCTTGTGATTTTTTTGATTTCATTCCGTTTGACATGACCAGACCACCAAGCGAACCGGTAAGGAATACGGTCAATGTTTTGAGCAAATCAATAAAAGCAGAATCATTTGGAGATTGTTGACCGATTGGCTGGGTAACAAACATCAAAGCATAAACAAAGCCAATGACTGTTATGGCAAAAACTGCTGCTAAAATAATTGCAACGCTAAAAATCATTCGGGCGTGAAGTTCATCCCCTGTATAACGCTTTTTATCACGACTCATTATGGAGCCTCCTTAAGTACATCTTTTGTGCATGTTCCATCCGGAACGCAGATCGGCGGGTTACATTCTGGCTTTTCCCAGTTTGCATAATCTTGACATTCATAGCGATAACGAGAACATCCGCTCAAAGCAAATACAGTTATAAATATAGCTATGAGTATAAAAATCCGGGCCGGTTTATTCATCTTTATATTATAACTTAATAGTTATTTTTAGGATAAATAAAATTATATAAAACTCTTTAATTTTTAATAAATATATTAAATTGTTATTTTTAGCGATGAATCATTTGATCCAATCTGTCCTGCTGGGAAAGTGTTAAATGCCAAAGAAATTCTTGGTTGCTCAGATTCGTGTCTCCCAATATAGTGTTTAAGTGAACTTTCAAATAAAATCAAATGATTATTAAGAGCAGAAACATAAGCTTCCGTACAATTATCCAAAGTATAAGTTGATGGCTCGCAAGGAAAAATTGATATTTGTTTTGGCGATGAAAAAATGATGTTTCCTACACCATCGGAACCGTTCGCAGCGTCATAAAGAACACCACTAATCACAGAATTGTAATGAGAATGGCTTTTAGAAAAACCACCTTTTTCAGTTTTTGTCAGCCAAGATGTCGTAATTTTGATTTCAGAATTATGCCATTTCATCACTTCGTTTTTATATAAATTCACACACTCCATCAATGTGTTTTTTTCATTTTCATAACCATTTAAAACATTCATTGATTTTGATGAATAATTATTAACACAATGATCGTTGATATTTTGGGACCAAGTTTGATTTACTCTTTCTTTTTCAAAAAAATTATTAAAAGTATTTTCTAAATTAAAAATCATAATAGGATATGAAAAAAGTTGTTGTACTACAATTTCCATATTTTTACCTAAAACTGCTTAACTTCTGGCAAATATAAAATTTCACGAAAATCTGTTCTCCCGGCTTCTCCATACCAAAAAGTATTAAAAGCCAAACTAACTCTGGTTTCTGAAAAAATTTCTGGAACACCATGAGGTAAGTATGATGGGAACAGTAATAATGACCCCTGAGTAGCCGGCACCCACCAACTCATAGAATTAAATGGATTAAATTCAGCATATTCAAATGTTGAACTCATTTGCGAATATGGATGAGTAAACATGATTTTATCTTCTTCAGAAGATTTTACATAAAAAACTCCACTAAAAATACTGTTTGGATGAGTATGACTTTTTGATCCACCACCAAATGTTGACGCATTAAGCCAACTTTGAGTTATATAAAATTTTGTTTTAGAAGTAATATCTAAAACTGCGTAAGCAAAATGATGTATAGCATCAGTACAAAATTCTTTAATATTTTTAAGTTCAGGTTTATCTAGAACGTAATTATTTACAGAACCATGAATGTTTTGGTTATTATAATGATTTACATTATTTATATCAATATCTAATTCTTTATTTATACATTTAATTTCCATATCATTAAGTTTGTCTATATAGTTGTAGCGAACAATAGGTATTGGGAAAAGCCCATTGATTTCGGGAGAAATGTTTACCGATGACATGTGATGTTTATATTAACAACTCTACGCAACGGAGCGTCTGTTGGTAATCCTCCTGAGTGCAGGGTATCAGCGGAAAATATAAATAGACTATCTGCTATTGACGGATTTTTAAAAAAAGGTATGCGCTTGCCATCATAAAGTGTAGTGCAACCATTTGTATTATCCAAATAGTAAACAGCAGAAAATTGTTCATAATTTTTATTTTCAATTATCGGGACATCTAAATGAGGCTCCCCAATATGCTCTATACCGTGATTAAATATCATGTTGACATGCAGCCCGTCAACTGAAACAATTGGTTTTGAAACTATTTCCGAAACTTTCCAAGCAATCGGTAAAAATAGATTTGTAAAAGAAGATTGATTAATCCCATCAAAAATTAGAGTATGCCTAAACCCACTATTTTTGAATTCGCTCGGCACAACACCTGTCTGCGTATTTGCATAAAAAAACCAAGGAAATTGACCTGGAGCTTCTATTTTATCCAACAAGTAATTTAAAAAATAATTACCAAAAACATTTTCAATTTTTTTGTACATAAGCTCTACTTCCAACGCGGCCCAAGAACCCAACCAACAAGTGATCTACGAGTTCCTTTGGTGACTTTACAAACCCTATGACGAGTGCGAGAATCAAACAAGACAAGACACCCCTGTGTTTTTGGCGCTATATAACTTTCACCTATTTCGTTAATAAGTTCAAGCTCACCCCCCTCATAGTCTTTGGGATCAGAAAGTTGTAGCGAAAAAGAAAGTTTTCTGACAAGCTCTTTGTTTTGATTGACAAAATCACTACCTACACCATCAGTAGAATTGCCAATGAATTGTGGTTTATATAAAGTTGTTAAACCGCCATCATTATGCCAGTCGTAATATTCACCTTCATCGTAAACGGTGTATTGAATATGTTCGTTATCTAATCCTCTTAAATCGTATAAAAAATTTTCTCTGTTTGCTCGTTCAATGTAGTGCCATAAAAATCCCCCCATCCAGTGAGAACTTGAAACCCATGAATGTTTTGCATTTCGCACTTCGTTAAGTCCATTCCCGACTTGAAGGTTTACTGGGGAGGATTTTATATCTTTATAAAAATCTTTCAACAATTCTTTTTCTATTATTTTAATAATTTCATTTGGTAAATCTGTAAAATACCAAATTGATTGAAATGCAGTGTTAGCTCTATTATTCATCACCATCTACCATATCCGCTACTAAGTCTACAAAAACTCTATACATATTATCTGCTTCGTTAAATAATTTTTCTTTTTGTATTTCTTCATAAAACTTTATTTTTCCTTCTGTATGTTTATGAGGATAATGCAACGGGTAATAAATTTTAACAAACTCCTCAATTGTCGCCATATTCACCCACTCTGGGTCTTCTAGATTGTATCTTTGAGAGTACTCAAACATTGCCCTATGTGGGTGTTTTCTAAGTTGATTTAAAGTTGTACAAAAAATGTTTGTTTCTAGGGCTTTATTGGCAAACCGAATATAAAATTCAAGTCTTTCTTTTGCCGACCAATACCTAGGGGGATCAGCCTCTTCCCTTAAATCTGTTGTCATCCAAGATGAAATGCATTCTAAAGGCTCTCTAAATATACAAATTACATTTGGACATTGCACCATTGGTGTTAGCCTATGCTGCGCAGAAGCAATTTGCAATCTAGGAAAAGCAGAAATTAATATTGCTTCTAAAGTTCTTGTTCCGGTTCTAGGATAACCAATGGGTGTTAATCTTCCCACCTCTGCTGCTCTTCGTTCCATGCAAAATATCCTATCACATCTGGGCGCGGCACGGGCGGTTCCCAATCAGCAATTTCTTCATTTAATGTCCAAGACGGATAAGGTTTTGGCAAAATAAAAGCATCTAATTGTTCATTATATGTATAGCCAATTCCAGCAAACCTTTTTCGTATATTGCCATTGTACGAGGTTCGCTTACAGGTAAGACCTTCAAACCATGGCCTAGAAGCGTAGAAATTTTCCCATGCTTCTGAAGAGCCGCCAACGACTGTACCATCTAAATCAGTTTGTGTTTCGTTCTCATCAATGCCAGTAATGACATCAACAACAATAGAAAGATCATTAATCAAAGCGTAGTGTGCCATTATGCGAAACTTATCACTCCACTACCAGAAGTGAAACTATGTCGTTTAAAACCTCCGCTGGTAGTACCTGCGCTATGAACCAAGCCAGCGCCAACAGTAATTGTCAAACTATCTGGATAACGAATCATTACAATTCCCGAACCACCACTGTTTCCGGTTTTGCTACCATATTGCCAAGAACCTCCACGACCAGCACCGCCACCACCTCCTGTATTGCCTCCACCTGGTCCACCTACGGGCGGACCGTCATATGTGGGGTCGTACAAACCTGCACCACCTCCACCTCCTGCACCGCCACCGCCGACTGAACCACCACAGCCCCAACATGGGTTACCAGGAGCGCCGCTAACGCCACCACCGCCACCGCCAAAATATTCGTTACTTCCTCTAATTGAGGTTATGGTTCCATTACCACCCGTGTAACCCGAGTTTGCAGCACCACTTCCGCCTCCTGCACTACAACAGTTGGCACCAAAATTTAATCCTGCATTGCTTGTGCCGCTGCCACAACATAATCCACCAGTTGCAGTAAGAGTGCCGAATTGGCTAGTTCCACCTGTGGAGCTTCCTCCACCACCTGCACCAACGGTGACTTGAAGTTGTTGACCGCTAGTTACATCTAAAGCGCCTAGGTTAGCGGAGTTCCCTCCAGAATTTTCAGCGCCAACTCCGCCAGCTCTAAAACCGCCTCCTTGACCAGCAGCACCAATTGAATAATTACCACCGTAGTTACCGCCGCCTCCACCGCCGCCAATAAATGCAAATGCGATTGAAGATCCTGAACTACCACCACGTCGCCAAGCATCAATTTGAAATGTTGAGTTAGGGTGCTTAGACCTTAGAGCTAATGCTCCACCGCTAATCGCCTTACCTCCAGAAGTGTTTCTAAATGATCTTGACATAATTGCCTATTAAGATGTAATTCTGTTGCAATATCCGTAAACAACAATACTTGTGTTTGTTGCAGCATAAGCCGTAATTACTTTTGGTGTAGCATGCCCAACCAGCAACAAACCGGGAACAATTAAATAAAGACCGCTTTCAGCTTTAACTGTAAATTCAATTTCGTTTGTTCCAGCAGTAACACCACCATACTGCATTGTTAATTTACGATCAGTCGTGTCGTAGTTAACTGCATAAATCCAAACTTCGTCAGTAACGCTAGTGCTGCTTGAGCCGGTATGAATTGTTGGACCAGCTACGCCAGATGAACCTGAACTAATAAGAATTCCCATTCCGCTAGTGTTGCCACTTAGAGGTATTTTGCTATATGTTGCCATTATTTTTCTCCTTTATTATCCAAATACTTGTGTGCTTAAAATTATTTGATCATCTTCATGACCAGATGATGCCGAAGTCAAACGGCCTTGAGCGTCTACTGTAATTATTGCTTGCACATAAGAACCTGCTGTTACTGCTGTGTTAGCAAGTTTTGTCGCTGTAACTGCAGCATTTGCAAGCTTATCAGTAGTTACGTTAGCATCCAGAATCTTAACTGTAGTAACAGCATCACTTGCAAGTTTAGCAGTTGTAACATTTGAGTTTGCAATCTTTGAAGTTGTTACTGAATCATCTACCAATGTTCCAGCAATAGAGCCATAAGCCAAAGAAGTCCAAGCTGTAGACCCGTTACCGATCTTGTAATAGGTGGTATCTGTTTCCAACCCCATCTCGCCCGCAGCAAGTATTGGGTTAGCAGCAGTCCAAGCTGCTGCCGTGTCTCTACGCATTTGAATCTTAACTGCCATTAGCCTGTTGCACCTCCGCAATCAATGGATGAAATACCGCCATAATTTGTGGCAGCAACTCCTCCATCAAGATTATAAGAATTACCTTGTCCAACTGTAGATACGCCTACAAGTGTCCATGCATAACCGTTATAGATCCAATTCTTTCCCGCATTTGAAAATGTATCATTCAAAGCCGGAGAGTTTGGAAAATCTATTGCAGCCATGTATTTATTATCTCACACTTTTTACTATGTATGCAAATCTCATTTTGATGTGACAATTCTTATTATTTTAAGGCTCGGCAGGTTCTTCAACTACAGGTGCAACAAACTCGTCAGCAACAGGGTCATAAGTGAAACCGATACCTGCTGGATTTGTTTCATCATATTTGACATAGATTTTGTCGGTTTGTGTTGCAACAAATTCTTCATCAGCAATAATGCAATTCACAACAATGTTTTCGGTATTGATTTCTGCGTATGTTGCCATAGTTAAACCGTCACCACTTCTTGACCGCCTGTAGCAACAATGCCAACGGTGCTTGGGTATCTGATAATGACTATGCCTTGATACCCTGCGCCACCTGTTGAACCAACAGATGTTCCACCACCACCACCGCCACCTGCGCCATACATTGTTGCTGCGCCGCCATTGTTGTCTTGATTTGCGCCGTTGCCTGCGCCTGTTCCACCCGTACCAACAGTTCCAGTTCCATAACAACCGCCACCGCCACCTGATGACCAAGTGCCTTGATTTGTTAAAGTTGTTGGAAAATTTGTTGCAGTCAAATTTGAATCAAAATATGTTGCTGCAAGACCAGCACCACCAGCACCACCAGCACCAGGACTTCCTGTAGTGCCTGTAGCACCGTTGCCACCAACAGCCGATGCACCACCACCACCACCAGCACCAGCACCAGGAATGCTTGTTGCGCCACCGTTGCCACCTGCTCTTGTGTTTCCACCAACACCTGCTGCGCCAGTTGTAGCACGATTACCGCCACCACCCGAACCACCACTTGAAGGCGTGGTTGTTGTATTGCCACCACCTGAACCCCCACCAAGCGCCGAAATTAAAGAACCTACGGAAGTAGTGCCGCCATTATTGCCACGAGTGTTTAAAACACCTGTGCCACCTGCGCCGATAGTAATAGTTTGATTTGTCGTAACGCTTACGCCTAACCAATTCGGACTTACTTCAATAGCACCACCGCCGCCACCACCAGCCTGATTACCGCCACCAGCACCACCACCACCAACCGCTAACAGTTGCATACTGCCACCTGTGGTGACGGTCAAAGTACCTGACGAAGTAAACACATGATATTTATACGATATAGTTGCACCAACTATTGTCGGTGTGTTGCTAGCCGAAACATAACCCATCAACCTTGCAGCCATAACTAAACCTCACTCTCAATATCAGGGCTAACAGGCGCAACAAAAACATCGTTCACAGAATCGTAAGACCAGCCTGCCGAAGCATAGACACCACGAAAGTTTGCGTTATACGAAGTCTGTTTCCAGTCGCCTTCAAGACCCAACGATGCAAGAAACGCTTGACCGACAGGTTCGCTTGCAGGGAACTCGCCACCACCACAATCAGAATCAGCAACAACAATTACATCTGTTACGATACCATTTTCTACTTTTGCAAAATGTGCCATTATGCCACCTGCCATCTGATATATGCAATACCGCTACCACCTGCGCCAGTAGTAATTACCACCACTCCACCTCCACCACCCGAACCAGTATTGGCTGCTGCCGAAGTTGGTGTCGTGTTCGTTGAGCCAGCACCACCAACACCAGAACTACCGCCAGCACCGCCAGCAGTTGTTCCACCACCACCACCACCTGCTGCTTTATAAAGTGCGCTGCCACCAATAAAAACTGAAACATCAAAACCTGCACCACCTGCACCACCAGTATTGCTTGAATTATCTGAACCAGCCGAAGTGCAACCACCGCCACCGCCAGCGCCACTATCAGCAGTAGAATTACCGCCTTTGAAACCAATGTTTGTATTTCCTGTTGGGTTATAACTTGAATATGTAGGTGAACTAGCGTTAATTCCACCGCAACCACCACCTAGTGAAAAATTAGGATTATTATAATTAAAGGTAAGAGTTTGAATATTCCCCGATGCTGTTTGCGTAAACGGTGAAGTTGCAGCAATACTCGTGTCTCCTGCTTTTTGTCCAAGTGTTGCGGCTTCCCAAACAGCACTACCAGCACCAATCGTTATGGTTTGATTTGCATCTAAATAAATTGAACCAATACGAACTTGACCAGCGCCACCGCCACCGCCAGCACGACTAGCGATATTTCTGTAATTTGCACCGCCGCCACCACCAACTAATAAATAATCAAACCAGCCAGCAGTAGTAACAGTCAAAGTGCCTGTGCTAGTAAAAGTTAGATACTCGTAGTTCACACCAGAAATAGTTACAGCAGTAGGCGAACCGATACCACCTGTAGCACGACCATAAATGCCTGTGCTGACATAGACGGTGTTTGTGCTTCCAGCACTCACATATCCGAGTTCACGCCTGTTCGGCATAGTTACGCCGTGATCCTATTTACAAACCCGTGAATTGTAATAACATTCGCTGTCGCAGCAAAGGCACGAACAACTTTTGGAGTTGCATTGCCTTGCAATAACAATCCAGGAATAATTGTAACCAACCCGGCCTCTGGCTGAACAGTTACTTCTATATGTCCATCAGGTGAAGTAGCTTCACCCCATTCAATCGTTAACTTAACTGATGACGCAGAGGTATTAACTGCATACAACCAGATTTCGTCAATCGTGGTTGCCGTGGAACTAGCTGTATGAATTGCTGTACCTGCTGTTGCTGTTGCGGCAACTTTAATTGCAAGACCTGTACCTGTTGTACCTGCCGGTTGTAGACATAATTTACTTAGTGTTGCCATGTGTTATCTCCTTAACTCCAAATCTGTGTTGATAAAAATACTTGATCGTCAAATGCGTCAAACCCGGTTCCTGAAGAAGCCGCAGTGATCCGACCTTGCTGATCTACTGTAATATTTGTAGCAGTATAAGAACCTGGTGTTACTGCTGTATTAGCTATTTTAGCAGCCGTAATAGAGCCATCAGCTACTGTTATAGTAGCGCCGGCAGCAATCAATACCCATCTAGTGCCATTATAAGACCATGTTTTACCACCAGCTGCGAAAGTATCACCTGATGCTGGACTGTCTGGAAAATTTAATGCCATATACCCTCTATAATACTTGTTTATTTAAAATATTGCAAGTTGCAATTACGATAATCTACTTCTTAAATAAGCGCATTCAAGCGCCAAAGCCTCTTCGTAACGAATTCCATATCTGTTGCCAGCCGCCTGGAATTGTTGAACTATACCAACACCATCTTCATACTTCTCCTCTTTTTCATCCCATTCATCATAACAGAGAATACCGTATGCAAAAGGATCAATACCTTCAGCCTCAAACGCTTCCTTAACTCTTTGAGCAACTAACCCAATATGCCATCTAGCCCCGTCACCTTTTTTCACAACAGCATCTTTGAATTTAAATTGCTGGTATTCAATATTTCCCCAAGCACGAAGAACTGCGGAGTCAATATCTTGAATTTGCTCTTTTTCTCTCTCATCAGAGGTGTTAATAGTTCCTGTTGTTGCATAAACAATTGTCCATCTGCGTGAAGGACCTCCAAGAGTGTATTCGTCATCATTCCTTGGGCGCAAGGTTTGTGTATCAGTATTTGATGCAAAGAAAGTTACGGTTGCAGTCCCATCAGTTGTTGTACCACCGCTTACTTGAATTCTTGCATCATAATCGTTTACCGCCTCAGTATTACCTGAAGTATGGATATCTGCATACCAAGTTGCTGCAGTGTTCTGCTTACCAAGTTCCATCGTTCCATCGGCACGAAGAAGCGCAGAGCGCTGACCACCTACATATGAATCCAAAACATTTGTGCCGCCCGTATAGTACAAACCGGTATCAGCATCATCTACTCGCAAACCAACGAAACCTGAACCACGGGCAACAAAGAAACTTTGAACTTTGTATGTTCCAAGATTTACAGCATCAAAACCCCACACATAGTGCGAACCACCAGAAGCAGCAGTTGATGCCTCTTTATTATCAACAAGACCCAATTCAAAACCTGTCATCGCTGAGGCGTGTGAGTTGGCATCCATCAAAACATTTGCATTATGTGCCCACACTTTTGTAAATGGGTTTACATAAGCAGTTGCTGTTCCAGATGGTGTAGAAGCAGATTGAACTGTGCCGTTAGCTAGATACCAACCTTCAACTGTAATACTTGTACCGTTAGCAGCCCAATCAGTTACAAACCCACTAAACTTTGTTGGACTATGGGCAGTATCAATAATCATTCCCTTGCGCAACAATTTTAAATTTGTAGAACTTATTGCTGAAGCCGGAACAACCGTAGTAGCAGTATATGTTGCGCCAGCCAATGTTAATGTTGGTGCTGGAGCGTATACATCAGCAAACATTGAAACAGCATCCCTATCTGTATAGGTAGAAAGATCTGCTTCATTTGCTAACCCAAGAACTTCAGCGGCATCATTATAATTTGAACCATTCGGATACAAACGAACAGCAAATCCGGTTGCGTTATCTTCATTACCAAATGGCGCTTGCGTAATTCTTTGCCCATGACGAAGAATCTCGCCATTCAAATATTCTGTATTTAAGATACGAGCACCTCTATCTAGCACCCAAATAACTTCACGCCCACCTGTATCAACTAAGCTTGATAAAGCATAAACGCCATCTGGAACTGTTACAAAAACAGAATTAGCTCTTGTAATACCGTTATCAGAAAAAGTTACAGCCCCAGTTCTTGCTTGAGCAGCATTAGAGAAAGCTGTGGTGTTATCTGTTGTTCCGTCACCAACAGCACCATAATCAGAAACAGAAACAGGCAAAGATGTTTTGTTTACTTTTGTGTCCAATTGTGTCTGAATAGCCGAAGAAACATTATTTAAATAACTAAGTTCAGTAGATGAAACATCACCAATCGTTGTAGTGCTTGGAAGAACAATGTTTCCAGTAAATGTTGAGTTAGCAAGTGTTGCATAGGATGTAAGTGAACCGCTGGATGCCGCAGTGATTCTTCCTTTGGCATCAACGGTTAAGTTTGAATATGTATAAGAACCGGGCGTTACAGAAGTGTTTGCAATTTTTGATGAAGTAACTGCAGCATTTGCAATTTTTTCAGATGTAACAGCATCTGCTGCTAGTTTTGATGTAGAAACCGAACCATCAGTGATATCATTTGAGGCAACGGCAATTGAGCCGACAGAGCCTTCTAGTTCCCAAAAATCCCCACTCCACACATATATTCGTGAATTAACTGCATAAGTGTCTCCTATTGTTGGGGATACTGGAAATGAAATTGCCATTACTCTTCAATCCAAGCTTGTGATGGCTCATCCCAGTAGTAAAATTTATTGTCATCAGGATACGGGATAGGCGAGACCCATTCAGTAGTTTGTTCATTAAGAGACCATGACGGAAAAGGTTTTGGAGCAATGTATGCATCTAGTGATGAATTATATGTATAGCCGATTCCAGCATAACGAGCACGGATATTGTTGTTGTAAGATGTTTGTTTCCATGTCCCGCCAAAGTGATTACGGCAGAATTCAGCACCTACAGCTTCTGATTCATTACCATTTTCATCTTTACAATCATTATTGTGTACGACAATAACTCGTAATACAATATTGTCTTCTCCAAGTTCTGCAAAATGTGCCATAGATTTTCTCCTTAGAATGTTATACTACCAGAAGCGGTAAATGTATAAACTCTATAACCTGTTGGGTTTGTGACTGTTGGTGAACCGGTTGTTGCTGTTGCTAATGGCAAACTATCTGGATAGCGAATAATAACCACACCCGAACCGCCGCTACCACCGAATGTGCCTGTGTTATAACCTGGGTCAGTGTTTGTCTTACCGCCACCTCCACCGCCAAGATTTGCTGTGCCTGCCGTACCCGATGAAGGAACTCCAGCACCGCCTGCACCACCACCACCAGCACCACCAGCGCCTGGGGTGTTTTGCGAGTCACCAGGTCTAAATCCTCCACCACCGCCACCGCCACGAGTTACCGAACTGCCTGTAATGCTTGATGCTGAACCTGCACCACCAACACCACAAACTGATGAACCACAGTTCCCACCAACAGCTCCAGCGCCACCACCGCCACCACAACCACGACCAAGACTAGAACCGCCATTAAAACCTTGAACTGGTGAAGCCGTGCGAGTTCCGCCACCAAATGAACCCTCACCTACACCGCCACCACCTGAACCACCGCTAAGACCAGCAGAAGCGTTACCAGCACCACCACCGCCACCAGTGGAAGTAATTGATGCTAGAACAGAATCGCTACCGTTGCCACCAGCGCCTGGGTTATTCACCGATGCTCCTCCAGCGCCAACTGTGACTGTATGGGCAACACCTTTTGCAAGCACTAATGCTGTTTCTAAAGTTCCACCACCACCGGTTGCAGTAACTGTGCTACGCAAACCGCCTGCACCACCGCCACCGCCACCGTAAGTATTATTGCTACCAGCACCACCGCCGGCAAGAACTAAATAATCAACTGTTACTGTCATACTAGGCCAATTACTACCACTTACGGCAATGTATTGATCTTTTAAATCCCACACTCCACTTGCTGAAGTTGTGGATGGAAACTGTGCCATTAGCTAATTTCCTCGTATGAACACACCGCCTCAAGATCAGAGTTTGCTGACGCTGTTAACCGAAGAGAGTCACCCTCTTCTAGATAGAAAGATTTGTTAATAACATCTAAAACCGCATCTGCTGGAACAACAACAGTGTTCACGATACGATACGCAGTTGATGAACGAAACAAATCAACGGTAACATCTGCGTTATTTGTACCGTCAACATTGGAAACATAAAGGGCATTAACTTTAAAAACTTTGCCTGACGCGGCACTGTTAGTAACGATTGCTGTTGCAGAAGTTGTTACAGCCTGAACCGCTGTTTTGCCTGTAATCGTTGTTACGCCTACTATATTTGGTGCTGCCATAAATTCTCCTTAACCGCCAAAAACAATCGCCATAGCAATTGCCTTACCAGTTGTTGCGTAAGTTGTGGGTGTACTCCATTTTAAACCAGTAGCAGTGCTTGTGTCAACTGTAAGCACCTGATTGTTTGTTCCTGTTGCTAGTTTAGAAACAGCATTGTCTCCTGTACCAACAAGCAAATCTCCTTTAGCATCAATTGTGCTTAACAACAAATCAAAAGGCGCTTGCCCTACTTCAACCCAAGCACCATCATAATAAACAAAAGTTGCTCCAGATGTTGAATTAAACCATATTTGCCCCAATGCTGGTGCTGCAGGAGCTGTATCAGAAACCATCACCACCATTCCGCCACCGCCACCAATCTCAATCCA
>Ga0209358_10002322_pt1 | contig 14534 bp, 9 predicted proteins | sample LauGreFa1BDMLBSN_2_FD_187574 | JGI IMG/M metagenome (GOLD analysis project Ga0209358, IMG submission 187574) | Freshwater lake microbial communities from Lake Michigan, USA - Fa13.BD.MLB.SN (SPAdes) (version 2) | ecosystem: Environmental > Aquatic > Freshwater > Lake | place: Lake Michigan, USA... | reverse complement strand
AATTAGAATTGAATAGCAATTTAAAATACGAATTGGTTGACACGAATTTTTGTGGAATTGAAATCACTGGGCCGAAGAATCTGCTTCCGAAAATAGATGCTCAACTTTCAGACGGTGTATTGAAAATTGAAAACGTGAACACGTGTAATTTTCTTCGATCGTTTGAACACGAAATAACGGTGACGTTGTATTTCGATTCAATCACTAACATTCAAAATTTCAGCACTGGAAGTGTTGTTTCATTGAATGAAATGAAAGCACGTAAACTTGTGATAGAGAATAAGCATGCGAACGGAAAGATCGAGTTGAACTTGAATTGTGACACCATCTATTGCGGCTCTCCGGCGGGTGCTAATGATTCGTATTTGAAAGGCACTGTTCAAGTTGCCGAACTGTATTCAGACGCCTACGGAATCATTCATGCTGAATCGTTAAACGCGAATGAAGTGTACATCAACAACTCATCGCTTCAACCGATTTACGCTAATGCAACGAGCTATGCGTTTGTGAGAATCGATGATTCTGGAAATGTTGTACTGAAGCAAACTCCAGCCTTGTATGATTTCGTTCGTAACGGAAGCGGAGAATTAATCTTCGAGTAAACGAATAATGTGTTCGGGGGCCTTGCAAGGTCGTCCTGAGTTCTTGTCTACAAACACCAACTCTACCTCTGCCGTATTCAACAACGTATCAATGCGGAATGATTCAAAATGAAATAAAATACGCGTGCTGCTGAACTGTGTAATGCGTGTTTGAATTTCAACAAGATCGTCGTAATGCGCAGGAGCTTTATAATGTATGTTGAAGGTTCGAACGGGAAGAAGAATTCCTTCGTCTTCAAGGTCTTTGTAGACTACACCTAACTCTCTGAGAGCCTCTACCCTAGCCACTTCAAAATAGGCCGCGTAATGACCGTAATACAAATAGCCCATGCGGTCGGTTTCAGAATATCTTACAGTAAATTTGGAATGAAAGATGTACTCTTGAATTTTCATACCAACAAAGAAATTATTTAATCTTGGTGATCTGATTTTCATTCCTAAAATCTTTCGAACAATCTTTCAAACAAAGGGCTTATACTAATACGCCAAAAATTTTCATAAGTCAATAGGTAAAGAAGTTTTTTTTTCACTTTTTTTACATTTCTTTTGTAGTCCGAGAAACGCAAAGCATATTTGTTCTTTACCGGCACCTAAACAGACAATTAACCTTTTTTATACGCAGTAGTATTATGACTAACGATTTCAATCAAGTTTGGCAGAATTGTTTAAATATAATTAAAGACAATGTAAGTCCGCAAGGATTCAAGACTTGGTTCGAACCGATTAAACCCGTTAAACTTGAAAACAAGGTTTTAACGATTCAAGTCCCTTCACAGTTTTTCTACGAATGGTTGGAAGAGCACTATGTGACTCTTTTGAAAAAGATCATTCGCAAAGAATTGGGAACTGAAGGACGCCTAGAGTATTCCATCATTATGGAAAACAATCAGGCTTCGAACGCTCCATACACCATTAAAGTTCCTACTAGCAATCGCAAAGCCGTTAAGAACGCGCCTGTTGCTATGCCATTGGATCTTGACGATGTTCCAATTAAGAATCCGTTTATTATTCCTGGTCTTCGCAAGTTGAATATTGATTCAAACTTGAATCCGAATTACTCTTTCGAGAATTTCGTTGAAGGCGATTGCAACCGTTTGGCTCGCAGTGCGGGTTATGCAGTAGCAAACAAACCTGGAGGAACAGCTTTCAACCCGTTATTGGTATACGGAAGCACAGGCTACGGTAAGTCACACTTGGCTCACGCTATTGGATTAGAGATTAAGAACAAGTATCCTGAGAAAACAGTATTGTACGTAAACAGTGAAACGTTTACTCACCAATTTATAGATGCGGTTAAGAACGGAACCATTAACGACTTTTCACACTTCTATCAGATGATGGATGTGTTAATCATTGACGACGTTCATTTCTTTGCTGGAAAGGAGAAGACACAAGATGTATTTTTCCACATCTTCAACCACCTTCACCAAACAGGAAAGCAAATCATTTTAACAAGTGACAAGCCACCGGTTGAATTGCAAGGCATGGAGCAACGTTTGTTGTCTCGCTTCAAGTGGGGATTGAGTGCAGATTTGCAATGTCCATCATTGGAAACCCGTATTGCTATTCTTCGCAAGAAGATGTATGCAGATGGAATTGATCTTCCAGACGAGGTTGTTGAGTACTTGGCGTACAGCATTACCACGAACATTCGTGAGTTAGAAGGAGCATTAATCTCTTTGATTGCTCAATCTTCATTGAACAAGAAAGCGATTACGCTTGATCTTGCCAAGCAGATGATTGACAAGTTCGTGAAGAACACCGCTCGTGAGGTTAGCATTGATTATATTCAGAAGGTTGTGTGTGATTACTTCGACTTACCTATTGAGTTGTTGAAGAGCAAGACACGCAAGCGCGAGATTGTTCAGGCACGTCAGATTGCGATGTACTTCGCGAAGAAGATGACGAAGAGCAGTTTGGCAAGCATTGGTGCTCATTGCGGTGGAAAAGACCACGCAACAGTATTGCACGCTTGTCGCACCGTGAACAACTTACAAGAAACAGACAAACACTTCAGAAAATATCTTGAAGATTTAGAGAAGAAATTAAGCATAGCTTAAATCAGCATTCACTCCGTGAATAATTACCTAAACAACAGGGAAGCCGCTTTCGAGCGGCTTTTTTGTTTAAACCAACAGTCCCGCACTCACAATTCCCAACAACACCATCACGAATTTTTTCCAGTTAAAAGCATGACCTTCTTCACTTTCGAAAAGAATAATGGTGGAAACGTGAAGTAAGATTCCGATTAACACGCCTATCATGGCTGTGTACCACCAGCCATCGACATCCCAGCCTTGTGAATCGACAAACAAATGAAACGCTGCGCCAAGTGGCGCTATACATGCGAACAATACAAGTAAGAACCAGGCTTTCGCTTTCTTCACTCCGGCATGCAAAAATAAAGAGGCCAAGACAAATGCTTCGGTGATCTTGTGCATGGAAATTCCCAATAACAACGGATTGTTGTGATCGTGATGCTCATGTCCGTGAGCAGCAGCCGTAACATCTTCCGCATGAACATGCGCGTCTGCGCCAAACGGCATGCCTTCAATGAACGCGTGAATCCACAAAGAGGCCATGACCAAAAACAAAAAAGATCCTGAAATGTGGTCGTGCGTGTGCGCATGACCGTGCTCTACGCCGTGAGAGAAAAAGTCTAAAATGACTTGAAGTAAAAATCCAGCTATGACAAACCAACCCGCATATTCCCAGTCTGAATGATACAATTCAGGAAACAAATGCAACACCGTTAATCCCAATAAATAAGCGGCACTGAATGAGAGTAAAAGCTTCAACCATTGGTTATTTTTTATCTTCCACAACAACGCTAACGCTCCTCCTAACATAGACGCGCCAAATAGCGACAATACCGAAATCCAAAATGAACTTTCCATTACTTCGAACAAATAATTATGCATCGATCTGAGTTCACCGAGTCAAACGACCCCAACTCATAATCGCCATACGTGTTAATATTTTTAAATCCAATTACCTCAAACATTTCAACCAATTGCTCCTTCGTGAACAACGCTACAGATTCTTGAAAATCCATACGCGCCGATTCCTTTTGAATACGAATGTGCTTAACTACTCGGTTGTTGGCGATCTCTTTAATTATGTGAAACTCGGCGCCTTCGTTTAACACCTTATAATCTTCGGTACCGGCAGCGCGAACCTTTTCAGCATTGAAAAAATCAAAGACAAAAACGCCGTTGTCATTCAAATGCTCATAAATACGTTGAAGCATTTCAATGTGCTCTTCCGTTGTTTCAAAATAGCCAAAACTTGTGAATAAATTCAACACGCAGTCGAATCGCTCACGCAATTCAAAATTTCGTGCATCTGCATTATGAAATTTCGTGTTTTTTAAATTTCTTGACTTCGCTTCTTCTAAGCTTTTTTCACTAATATCTATCCCAACTACATTGTACGAATTCTCGCTGAACACCTCGCTATGTCTACCATTCCCGCAACAAACGTCTAACACACTTGAATAAGTTGGAAGGTTCAATTTTTCAATAAGCCTCAAAATAAAAGCTCTGGCTTCCTCTCCTGATCTGTGTGCATATAATTCGCGGTAAAAGGGAGAATCGAACCACGATGCAAACCACTCCTTGGTGTTGTCCATAACAATTTTTCGAAAACAAATATACTCCCTTAATTTTGCTTCAAAGAATTTTCTATCTTGCACCTATGAATTCAATCGTCCGTGAAGCTTCGCCTAAATCTCCGCATGTGCATTTCAATGCCGTTGGAGGTATTTTAGAATTGAAAGGAAGATCTATTCCTGAAAATGCATTAGACTTCTACAAACCACTTATCGAGTGGATGGGTGAATGGGTGAAAGCGAGTCCTGCGAAAACAGAATTCCATGTTCATCTTGAATATTTCAATACGAGTAGTTCGAAATGCTTGCTCGACTTGTTCCGGAAGCTTGAGCCTCTTGGAGATAATGCAACAGTTTTGTGGCACTACGAATCAGATGATGAAGACATGTTGGAAGCCGGAGAAGATTACGAAGCTATCTTGTCTGTTCCTTTCCGTATGGTGAAGGTATAAAGGTTCGCCAGCTTATTCATTCCATCGAACAACAACAACAGCAGCAAAAGCAAAGTCATTAGCCATATCACTAGGGTATTGGCACCGGGTGTTTCCACATACTTTCCACTTTCCTTCCCTCCGAACCATTTCTTCGGTGCATAGAAATGCGATTTGAAAAACGAAGTTCCTGGATTCGGTAAAAAGTAAATCGGATTCGCTTTGCGAACTAACGCGTTTTCAGTCACCACAATTTTCTTCACATCGTTTTTCGCAGTAACAAACTCTTCCAACGATTCATTCGAATAATTGTCCATGTCTGACTGATAAGCCATCTGTTTCTCATCGGTATCTCTTAACGAAAACAACCAATTCTCTTTTGACTCGTTCAAGTTATTGTAACGGTCAATGAGGTTCGATTCATAATTCCCTATTACAATCAGCAAAGTATCTCTGGCAGCCAATCCATTCGCACCAATCTGTTCAGTGGCCCATTTCATTTCAGAAGAACTATCCGATCGCTTCACAAATTCATTCTTAATCAATTCAACATTGGTGGTTGAATTCGGCTTGTCCCAGTTGTTCAGTTGATTGCGCATTTCAACAACCCAAAAATCTTTTTCCCACGTGAGCGTTTTCAATTGCACGTCGGTTTCAAACACGCGTGAAGTAAAAGCGTTGTTGCAATATTGCTCTACCGCTAACGCTTCATACGCCCAGCGACTGGCCATTGCATTTCCAACCCAAGACACCTCACCTTCTGTTACCATAGACTTTTGCAGTCTGTCGAAACGCACAATGACTCCGCTGAACAACAACTGCGGAATAATGAGAATTGGTATAAGAATGTAGATCACTTTCGCGCTGTTGAACGTGGCGCTTATGTTTAGTCCCAAGACATTCGCGAAACAGGCTGTGCTGAAAAGAATGATCCAATACGGCCAGAACATACCCTGAATTTCAAGAATGGAATTTCCAATAAGAACATACGACGCAGTTTGAATGGCCGAGATTAAAAACATCAGTCCAACCTTTGAGAATAAGTAACTGTTCTTATTCAAATTCAAATATTTCTCGCGCTTTAGAATCTTCTTGTCTTTAATAATCTCTTCCGAGCTAATTGTTAATCCCATGAACAGCGCCACTACAACAGTAATAAACAAATACTGCGGCAGATTCACGTTTTCACGAAAAACGTAATTATCTTTTTCCGAATACTTAATGAACCAACTAAGTAAGAACGCCAACAAAGGCGCTTCTAAAAGATTCACAATGAGATATTGCTTATTGGTAATTTTCCCCAACACATCGCGCAACAAAAACACCTTGAATTGAGTGAAAGCGTTGGGCAAATTGCTTCCAGCCAATTTCTTTTCTGACTCTGCATTCTGCACCTCATCCTTCATGCGCGAGTTTTGCTCGGGCGCACACATGACGGTGTAGAAGTTGTTCCACTCTTGAGGTGTAATTCTTCGTTGCTGCGTTTCATTTCCGTAATCGTCGAGCACCTTGGCTTCAATAATATTGAAGAGTTGTTCCGGATTTACATTTCCGCAATGCGAACATCGACTCTCGTCTATGTTCACTTGATTCACCAATTTTTTGAAATAGAAAATGCTATCGATCGGATTTCCATAATAGATCGGCTTTCCACCTTGATCCAATAAAAGCAATTGATCGAATAAGTTAAAGATGTCACTACTTGGCTGGTGAATCACTACGAAGATTAGCTTTCCGCGTAGCGTTAATTCTTTCAAGAGATCCATGATGTTCTCTGAATCTCGACTGGAAAGTCCGCTTGTGGGTTCATCTACAAAAAGCACTTCGGGTTCACGCATCAACTCGAGAGCAATGTTCAAGCGCTTGCGCTGTCCACCGCTAATGGTCTTGTCTAGCACGTTTCCAACACGAAGATCTTTGCAATCTGAAAGTCCAACATCTTGAAGCGTGCGCAAAACCATCTTTTGTAATTCCAATTTCGACTTGCCTTTAAAAAGCAGTTGCGCGTTGAAGTACAAATTTTGAAACACTGTAAGTTCTTCAATTAAAATATCGTCTTGAGAAACATAACCCATGAGGTGTTTCAGCGATTGCTTCTTGTTGAAAATACTTTTCCCGTTGATGAGCACATCGCCATTTTTCGGACGCGTGTTTCCGTTCAGGATATTTAACAGCGTCGATTTCCCCGAACCGCTTCCACCCATGATACCTATTAAATTTCCCGAAGAAGCCCTGAAACGCAGTGTTTCCAATGCTTTTTTTCCATTTGGAAAATCATGAGAAATCGCATTGCAAAGAAAATCTATTCCATCTAAATTCTCTGAAGCCAAGAACGAATGCAATACATCGCTGTAAAAAATAGGCTTGCTCTTCGCTCCGCGAATGGAAGATCCGGAAGAAAATGCGTACACCGAACTGGGTGTAATTGAACTTCCGTTCAGTTTCAGTTCATCATTACCTAAGTAGCGCAAGAAAAATAAATTCTCCTCTGGAATGCGGAAGAAGATGAGCTCTCCGGAAGGCAAATGACTGTGCTCTTGTCCGGCAGTGTTTCGCATGCAAAAGAAATAATCGGAAGTTTCAATTTCCTTTGAATGCACAAAATGAATAATTGCCATGCGCGTCTTTTCATCCACGTGAAACGCATCGGCCACAGTATAAAGAAAATCGAGGTCTTGTTGTGTTTGCTCTTCATTTGTAAAAACGAATTCCACCAAACGCACGAAAACAAGATAGCGTTCGTGGTGATTTAAAGAAGTATGAATCTCTTCACACAAGCGAAGTACTTTTACGCTTGTCATAGAGGTGTGCTTCTCCACATTGGCTTTCGGCTTGTGATAAAGCGCTACGTATTTCTTATAATCTTCTAGAAATTCTTGAATTTGCTTCTGACTCAACCGATTTCCTAAGAACAGCGAAACTACCTCTGAACCATTGGTTTTATTATCGCCAGAGATTATGGCGAATAACTTTAAAAGCGCTTGCAGAATGGAAGAGTTCATGGTGTTATTCTATCTGCAAGAAAGACATTTTCGGGGAACGAAGAGATGATTCGAAGTGGAAGTTTTCAACCTAGGAACTGTGTAATTCCTACTTCGTAATTGGAAAATCGAAGATTTTATTCCTACTTCGTAATTCCTATTACATAATTCCTACTCGAAATGGGAACTTCGTTTCAAATCTTCCCCTCTCTTACCTTTTCTTAACTTCTCTTACCTTATTTTCCAAGATTAATTACAACTTCCCGTATAGTCAAAACACCCTTTCCAATCCCCATTGTTATTGCCAGCGATATCTGCACTGAAGGTGAAAGGACCGCCGATCATGCGCGGAGAATCTTGGTTTACGCGGAAGTTTCCGTTGGCGTAATCGCAGAAATAAGGGTTTTGGTTGTTCACCATGTTTTCCCAAACGTTGCCGTCGTCTGAGACGTCAACGTCGGTATCTACGAGGCAGTATTTGAATTGCACTTGCTGAAGTTCGGGGTCTTTAAGGTCTACCACGAATTCACTGAAGTCGCTGAGGGTGGCATTGTTTCCCCACATAATGCAATTTCGAAAGAGGCAATTGGTGAGGGTTCTGGTTTGAATATTCTGATTAATGTCTTCGTAATAGTTCGTTAGATAGAATGCTGGCGAAGTGCGGTTGCCGTTGTTCCAATAGTTCGCGAAAGTGCAATTGTCGAACTGATAAGTTCCTCCAACGCTCAAGTTCGCGCAGCTTTCAGCACAATTGGTTACCAATAAATTATTTCCATAAATGGAAGAACCTTGTGCGAACAACCCCACTCCCGACATGTTGTCGATCTTGGTGTTGGTAACGGTGAGAGCGTATCCGGTTGCGCTGGTATTTCCAAGTGTGTCGACTTGAATACCCATTCCCCCGTTTTTAATTATTGCGTAATTGATAGAACTCGAGTTGCATTGGTAGAGCCAAATTCCTCCGCGCGTTACGGAATAGATTCCAGGACCTACTCCGGTTTCAATTTGCACATCGTACTGAATGCCCCATTGTCCGGGCAGTGTAGCGTAGTCTGCCTCCAGTCTATCTCCTTCAAAGACCACTTCGTTGTTCAAGCTACCTTGAATATTCAAAGAGCCTTTATAGACGAATAGACCTGATTTCGCATGGACATACACGTGTGTTCCTTCGTTAATGGTAAGGTTGCAACCTTCATCTACAGCAACAATTCCGTAGATGACATGCGGTTTGTCGTTGTTCCATATTGAACCGCAAGGCAAGACGTAGAGTTCATTCTGTGTGGTTCCTCCGTGGAAGTAGGCGTCTTGTCCCCATGCCGCCAATTGCACCACTTGGTTGTTTCCGTTGGTGTTAAACAAGATTTGATCTTCAATGACGTACGGCGTGTTCGAGTTGGTTGGATCTACGGTTACTTCAACAAAAATGAAAAGACTATCTCCGGCCTCCAGGAATACATTTTCAAAATGCGTCCCGTTGTCTCCGTTTACGTTTATTCGAAACTGCGAGTTCGTACCTCCCGCCAAATCTATGGTTCCAATCTGAATGGCTTGTGCGTTGTTGTTATACACCTTTACAATTTTCGTCACACTACCAATGGTGGTGAAGACAGTATCGAAAAGCAAGGTATCGGTCGAGAACTCAATCTTAGCAGAAGAGTCTGTTGTTATCTCGTCGCGTCTGCATGAAGAGACGAAAACGATAACTGCTGTGATTAGAAAAAAGAAAATGCTTTTCTTCATGAGGCAAAGATGATTCAAGGAACGAGTATTCGCAAGTGATATTGCCTCTTATTCCGCGAAGCGGAAAAGTCCCTTCGGGATACATCCACTTTTGGATCAGTCCGCAGAGCGGACTAGTCCCTATGGGATAAGTCCCTTTGGGATCTGTCCACAACGTGGAATCCAAACTTGTTATTTCTAAAACTCACATATTGAAATCCTAGAAACGATAAAGGACGCAACTGTTTTCAATACGCATTTATGCAATTTTCTGACATAGTCATTTTTTAAATTCTCTGAATTCCGTGTGCATTTTTGAACAAAAAAAACATGCAACGACTAATTACTGACGCCGTAAAACTTTCACACGAAAGTGCACTTTTGTGCGAAAAATGGCGCAAAGAGAAAAAGCTCTCTCCTATTGTAAATCAATTCTACCGTTCTTCAAATTCAATTTCAGCAAATATGTTGGAAGCGACTGCTGCTGAATCTGCAAAAGATAATATTCATAAACTTTCTATTGCTCTTAAAGAATCACGCGAAACTTCTGGTTGGATAAATACTCTTCGAACCATCAACTATCTTGATGAAGAAAAACATCTTCAACTCAGCAAACTCAATAGCCGCGTTGGTGCTGGGCTTTACTTTATAATAAAATCAATGAAAAAATAACTGTGCTCCCTTTGGGATAAGTCCATTCGGGTTTAGTCCTGAAAGGATTGGTCCCTGCGGGATACATCCACAAAGTGGACAAGTCCGCGAAGCGGATACATCCCAACGGGATTGGTCCCTGCGGGATACATCCACTCGTGGATAAGTCCGCGAAGCGGATAAGTCCCAACGGGATTGGTCCCTTCGGGATACATCCACTCGTGGATAAGTCCGCGAAGCGGATACATCCCAATGGGATTGGTCCCTTCGGGATACATCCACATAGTGGACAAGTCCGCAAAGCGGATTAGTCCCAAAGGGATCTGTCCCAACGGGATTTGTCCACAAAGTGGATCAATTAATCTTTGTTCCTGTTGAATCTACAAAAACACTGTATTGCTTTCCTCGGAATAGCACTTTAAACGTAAAGCTTTTCCATTGCGAAGGCAGTGTTCCATTAAACACCAACTCGCCGTTCTTCACACGCATGCCGCCAAAGCCCATCGTTACCGACATCCATGTGCCTGCCATAGAGGTGATGTGAAGTCCTTCGTGTGCTTCATGATTGTAGTCGTCAATGTCTAGACGCGAGGTGCGTAAATACATCTCGTATGCTTTTTCGCTATAGCCAAGTTTGGCAGCAAGAATCGAATGGACGCATGGAGATAAGCTGCTTTCGTGAACGGTTTTCGGTTCGTAGAAATCGAAGTTCGCTTTCAATTGCGCATCTGAAAAGTCTTCTTCAAAAAAGAAAAATCCTTGAAGAACATCAGCTTGCTTAATGAAGATGCTGCGCAAGATGCGATCCCAACTCCAATGCTGATTAATCGGACGCTCAGAAGGATCAAGATCGTGAATGCTCAACTGCTCCTTGTCCATGAATCCGTCTTGTTGCAAAAACACATCTGTTCCTTCCAACTTCCCTAAATACATCTTCTCTGCTTTCAACGCCCAATCAGCTGCTTCTTCAGAAAAATTCAAATTCATCTTGTCGCATTTGCTCTTGAACAAATCAGCATTCTCCGCCTGAACCTTCTCTCCCACTTCCTTCGCATACTTCATGCACCACGCTGCGAAATAATTCGTGTACCAGTTGTTGTTAATGTTGTTCTCGTATTCATTCGGACCGGTAACGCCAAGCATCACATACGCTTGTTTCGCTTCAGACCAATTCACACGCTGCGCCCAGAAACGCGCAATACCCACCAACACGTCAATACCGTATTCACCCAAATGCGCTTCGTCGCCCGTGTACTTCACGTAGTTGTATATCGCATAAGCAATGGCACCGTTTCTATGAATCTCCTCGAACGTAATCTCCCACTCGTTGTGACACTCCTCTCCGTTCATGGTCACCATCGGATACAACGCAGCACCGTTCTTAAAGCCAAGCTTCGCGGCATTCTCAATGGCTTTGTCTAACTGATTGTATCTGTAAACCAACAACTGCTTCGCCACATGCGAATCGCGCGTGCTCTGATAAAAAGGCATGCAATACGCCTCGGTATCCCAATAGGTACTTCCGCCGTACTTCTCGCCGGTGAAGCCTTTCGGACCAATGTTCAAGCGTGAATCTTGACCCGTGTATGTTTGATTCAAATGGAAAATGTTGAAGCGAATGCCTTGCTGCGCTTCATCGTCTCCTTCAATAACAATGTCTCCCAATTCCCACACTTTCGCCCACGCTGCAACATGCGCAGCGCGCAATGCGTCGTATCCTTCATTTGCTGCGGCTTGCGCTGTGTGAACCGCTGCAGACGAAAGCTTTTCATTCGCTTCGTTCAACGAGCTTACAATGCCCACGTACTTTTCAATGGTAACGGTATTGTTCGCTTCAACACTAAATACCGCTGCGTTTTCAATACGCGTGTTGGTGTGTGTTGAAGTGGATTCAGCATTCAAATTATAACGAACTTCTTGCGCCCAAGCCACTTGAAATCCGGTCTTCAACGTTTCTGAAACTGCAACTCCTCCTTTCGCTGAAACAGCTGTTTGAAGAGGCTTCCAGAACAATTCATCGTAATTGCTATCGTGATTGCGAACCTCGGTTTCAATGTAGGCGCCGAAACGAATTTCAGCAGCGCCACTCAACGGAGTAATGCTATATCGAATGGCAGCAACATCGTCGTTCGCTAAACTGCAAAAGCGTTCAGCGTTCAATTGAACCTTCATTCCGTTCGGAGAAGTAGCCGCGCAAGAACGCTTCAAAATGCCTTCCTTCATGTTCAACTCTCTGCGGAAATTTTCGGTTGACCAAGTATTCAAATCGAACTCTTCTCCGTTAATCGTCACATCAATCCCTACCCAAAACGCAGAGTTCAACACCTTCGCGAAATATTCCGGATAACCGTTCTTCCACCAACCCACACGCGTCTTGTCTGGATAATAAACTCCCGCCACATAACTTCCCTGAAGGGTCATCCCCGAAAACTTTTCTTCATGGTTCGCACGCTGTCCGAACTTCCCATTTCCTAAACTGAAAATACTTTCCGAACTGCGCTGCAATTCAACATGGAAGCCTTCTTCAACAATTGACCACGGGTCGGTAGATAGGTACTTTATCATTTTTTTTCGTTCGGTTTGAAGTCACAAAGAAAAGAAAGTGTACTTGATACACCAACTCTATTTTTTCACAATCAAAATTTAAGCGCCCACTCGGTTGCTTCGCGAATAACTTTTTTAGCATCGAGTCCATTCGTATCGTGCGCACCGCCCAATACATGCAGCGGAATTCCAGCTTCAACAAATGTTAAAACATCTGTTTGCGTCGAGCGTTGACCCAAGCACAAGACTATTGCATTTGGTTGAAGTACATAATCCACTCCATTCGAATTGAACAACAACTCGCCGCCTAAAATCTTCATTCCAACAGATCCGTTGAACACACCCACCCCCAATTGCTGTAGCTCTGTTCGATGAGACCACACCGTTGTCTTTCCCAATTTATTTCCCAACTTCTTGTTGCTTCGTTGAAGAATAGAAACCTTGCGAAGAGGTGTGCGCTCTTGTTTTTCTTGAAGCGCACCGCGATGTTCCAACTGCGTATCTATTCCCCAATGTGCGCTGTATTCTTCTTTGGTCTCTGTCGTCTGCGTAAGTAGCGAAGCCACATCCATGGCAATTCCACCAGCACCCAAAACAACTATTTCATTGCCCAATGAGGCATTCTTCTGAATGGCTTCCACATAATTCAACACAGGAAGCGAGCCGTCGTTTTCTTCCCAAGCATACTCGCTAGGAACCACGCCTGTGGCCCAAACCAGCTCTTCGAAATTTCCTTCCTGAAAATTTTTCAATTCGAAGGAAGTGTTCAAATGAATCTTCACCTCGTGATGTTTCAACTGCTCGGTATAATAGCGAATGGTCTCAAAGAACTCTTCTTTACCTGGAACCTGCGCTGCCAAGCGAAGTTGTCCGCCCAACGATTCTTGCTGCTCGAACACTTCCACTTCGTTTCCGCGTTGCGCCAAAACCAAGGCGGCTGTAAGTCCAGCAACACCTGCTCCTACCACTGCAATTTTCTTTTTATATGTTGAAGGAAGAAGCTGCATGGTCAGTTCTCTTGCCGCAAACGGATTTACCAAACACGAAGCAATTTCTCCAGAAAAGATTTGGTCGAGGCACGCTTGATTGCAGCCTACACAAGTGTTAATGAGGTTCGATTGATTGTTCTTGGCCTTCAACACAAAATACGGATCGGCTAAAAACGGACGCGCAAGGCTTACAGCATCGGCCTTTCCCGATGAAATAATTTCTTCGGCCAACTCGGGCGTGTTGATTCTATTCGTTGCAGAAACCGGAATGGAAACATGTTGCTTCAACAATTCCGCAGCCCAAACAAAAGAACCTCGTGGTACGCGCATGCTAATGGTGGGAATGCGCGATTCGTGCCAACCAATGCCGGTATTCAACAAATGAATGCCTTCTTTCTCCAAGGCTTTTGCAAAGGTAATAATCTCGTCTTTGCTGCTTCCTTCTTCCACCAAATCGGCAACTGAAATGCGATAGATGAGCATGAACTTTTCGTTCACTGCTTGGCGAATGCCCCGAACAATTTCAAGCGGCAAACGCATTCTGTTTTCAAAAGAACCTCCGTATTCGTCTTCGCGTTTGTTCGTTCGTGGCGCAATAAACTGGTGCAAAAAATATCCTTCGCTGCCCATGATTTCCACGCCATCATATCCCGCCTGCTCTGCCAATTCCGCGCAGCGAATAAAATCGCGAACGGTTTGTTGAATCTCTTCAACGCTTAATGCGCGGGGCGTGTAGATGTTAATGGGCGCTTGCAATGCCGAAGCGCTCACGCATTTGTCATGCACTCCGTATCGGCCCGCATGCAGAATTTGCATGGCAATCTTTCCTCCTGCTTCATGAACGGCTTCAGTAATGATTTTGTGTTTCGAAATTTCATTTTCTTGGTTGAAGCAAATCGCTCCAGGCCACAAACGTCCTTCTTCATTCGGAGAAACACCTCCGGTAATCATGAGTCCGACCTCTCCCCTTGCACGTGTTGCGAAATACTCGGCCATGGCCTCGCATC
>Ga0209358_10002312_pt1 | contig 14571 bp, 17 predicted proteins | sample LauGreFa1BDMLBSN_2_FD_187574 | JGI IMG/M metagenome (GOLD analysis project Ga0209358, IMG submission 187574) | Freshwater lake microbial communities from Lake Michigan, USA - Fa13.BD.MLB.SN (SPAdes) (version 2) | ecosystem: Environmental > Aquatic > Freshwater > Lake | place: Lake Michigan, USA... | reverse complement strand
ACCGGATTAAATGGCTTAACCGGCTTCCAAGGTGGAACTGGCCCAACTGGATCAAATGGTAATCAAGGTTTCCAAGGAGCTACTGGATCGGGTGGTTCAACTGGTCGTCAAGGTTCAACTGGAGCAACTGGTGCAACTGGTGCAAACGGTCAGCAAGGTTTCCAAGGAGCAACTGGAGCAACTGGTGCAAATGGTAATCAAGGTTTCCAAGGATCAACTGGTCCTACTGGTTCGGGCGGTAATCAAGGCTTCCAAGGATCAACTGGTCCTACTGGATCAGGTGGATTAACTGGTTTCCAAGGTTCAACTGGAACAGGTGGTCCTACTGGATCTCAAGGTTCAACCGGTCCTACTGGATCAGGCGGTGTAACTGGATTCCAAGGTTCAACTGGTCCTACTGGTGGTCCTGGTGCAGGTGGATTCCAAGGTGCAACTGGTGGTGGCGGTCCTACTGGATCTCAAGGTTCAACTGGTCCTACTGGTTCAGGTGGTAATACAGGTTTCCAAGGAAGTACTGGATCAGGCGGTCCTGGTGGATTCCAAGGTCCTCAAGGTGGTCCTGGCTCAGGTGGATTCCAAGGTCCTCAAGGTGGTCCTGGATCTGCTGGCCCTCAAGGTTTCCGCGGAGCAACTGGTGGCGGTGGTCCTACTGGATATCAAGGTTCAACCGGACCTGTAGGTTCTCCAGGTGGAACTACATGTACTGCTACTGCTACTGTTGCAAGTTTTAACGGATTCCTTAATCCTGTACCTGATGATACTGCATACACTGCGTGGGGTTGGATTCAGATTAACTGTAGCGGTGGAACATATTGGGTACCTGCATGGCAATAATATTATGAAAAGAATATTACGATTTATATGGGCATTAACTAAGTATATCTTTATAGGTAGAACGGTTAATGCTCATATCTATAAAGATAGATTAGATAAATGTAATTCCTGCAAATACCTGGTTTTAGAAAATAATACTTGTGGTATTTGTGGTTGTTATATAAATCAAAAGGCAAAGTGGTCAACTGAAACGTGTCCTAAAAATAAATGGTAATTATGTGTGGATGTGGTAAAATAGTAGAAAGGCCAAAGGGTTACATTACCCAGGCTAAAGTAATTATTAGAAAGGTGTGGGAAAACACACAAATTCAGGAAAAACCTGTTACGGTTAAAAAAATAAATAAAACATAATTTTGAAAACCACTACAGAATTCATGGAAAAGCCGTCTTGTATTAATAAGCTAAAGGACCTTGCCGATTCACTCTCAGATAGAGATGTGAATGTTAAAAAATGCATGGCTAAAGTTAAAGAAGTTTTACATGATGAAACTTTATCAGAATCACAAATAGTGGACAAACTAAAAGAAATATGTAATACCTATGGCAAGTGAACACCAAAATGGTTGGAACGAATACTCAAAGCTAGTAATAGCAGAACTTGAGAGACTTAATGATGGCATTAATAAACTTAATGTTGAGATACAAGAGCTTAAGAGAGAAATCACTGAGTTAAAAGCTAAAGAAGATTTCTCCAAAGAAGTGTGGAGATGGAAAAAGGAAGTTGATGAAGTTGCTTCACCTACACAGCTAAAGGAGACTATTAAGGATGTTGCTGAACTTAAGACATTCAAAACACAAGCCGTTACAATTTGGTTAGTTGTACAAATCTTATTTGGTATGGCAATTGCCTTACTTAACTACTTCAAATAATCTTACTAAAAATATTTTTAAAGAAAAGGTCTGGATTCTTTCAGACCTTTTCTGTTTTTGTTATATTTGAATAAATAAAAAAATAACAAATGAACGAAGATTGGCTCAACCAAGACCCCGACGATGGTTTTAATCCAGAAGATCATGGAATCGAAATGGATGAAATCGCAAAAATGTACGCAATGGAAGATATGAAAGAATCACAACGAGAATGGGCTAGGGAACAGGCTGAGAAATTTTACAAGGACTTCCAAGACCTTGATATCCCAGTTGCGATATCTTCAATCAAAAAGTTAATTAGAAGCGGAGAAGTAACCAAAGAACAAGTGGTTGTAATGTTAGATAATATGATCCGCATTTTCCAGGATGATGAAGAATACGAAAGATGCCATGTTTGTTTACAAATTAAAAATGGACTATGATACAATTTGAAGCAACCAACTTTGAAGAGTTGGAAGAAGAATCTAAACTTAGAGCAACTGAGGTTGCAATATCAGTCGTAGAATCAGTATGTAAAGCAATAGAGGAAGATGTCGATGTGGTATCAATCGGTATTATTGAAAACCTTGATCTGGACCTAACTGTATCAAAGGATAAATTCCTTGAAGCATTAGAATTAAATATTCATCGTGTAGAAATGGCAGAAGAATTTGAACTCTGCGCTAAAGCCGTTAAATACATCAATCAACTTAAGACTAAGTGAGTAGGATGAGTGTAGTCATACTTTCAGTTTCTCACCGTATGTATTATTATTAATCTAGTTAATCTCATTAGAATGAAAGTTATATTTTTAGATAATGACGGTGTTATCTGCCTTGCAAATAATTGGGGCGGCCGTTACAAAAAGCAAGATGAATGGGGCGGTAGAAAACTGTCCATGACATCAAGGGAAATGCCGGTACAATACCGTTTTGATAATTTTGATGAAAAGGCTGTATCTATTCTAAATTCAATCCTTGAAGAAACTGGTGCTGAAATCATTGTTAGTTCAGACTGGAGATACCATGCAACATTGGAAGAATTAGGCGACTATTACGAATCACAAGGAATCATTAAGAGACCTATTGCGGTTACCGATATGTATAAAGATCTCTACCCAAATGAATGGGCCGCTGGCTTTAGATTTCGCGGAGAACTTGAACTTGAGAGAAGTATGGAGATTCAACACTGGGTGGACAATCACTCTGAAATAACTCATTGGGTTTCTGTTGATGACCTAGATATGAGTAAGAAATTCTTAGGTGATAGGTTTGCTGCAAAGGATGGGTCTGATACAAAACCAGGACTTACTAATTTTGTTTTAACTCCAAGAAGTAGAGAAGGTATTAAGCAAAGTGGAATTAAAGAAAAAATTCTTAAATTCTTAAACTAATAAGAAAACTTGAGTATAAATAGAAACTGATTTTAATTTGGCAATTATGAAACTTACTGAGGCATTAAAAATGAAAGGCACTATTACTGAGAATGGAATGGCCACTAACACAACTTCATTGAACTTCAATGTTGATTTGTTTTTCAAAGGAGGAGCTATGAGGGCTGCTGATGAAGAGGATATTATTTCTCTTGTATCAAAGGCATGGGCTGAAGATCCTACAACTTGTCTTCGTATCCTATTTTGGATCCGTGATGTTCGAGGTGGAGCAGGTGAACGCCGCTTCTTTCGTATTGCTATGAAGTATCTTGCCGATAAAGATCCTCATGGTATGGCTAATGTAATTAGTCTAATTCCTGAGTATGGCCGCTGGGATGATCTTCTAATATTTGAAGATACTCTTTCTGAGGAGATTGCAATGTCAATTATTGATAAGGCTCTTTCTGATGGAAATGGGTTATGTGCTAAGTGGATGCCTCGTAAAGGAACCTTTGCTTCTAAACTTAAAAGGTTTATGAGTTTAACTCCTAAAGGTTACCGTAAGAAACTGGTTGAACTTACTAAGGTGGTTGAAACACAAATGTGTGCTAATGTGTGGGAGAACATTAATTATGAACATGTGCCTTCTCTTGCAATGTCAAGATATGGCAAATCATTTAAGAAGCATACTCCTGAAAAGTTCACACAATACATTCAGAGTCTTAAGAAAGGCGAAGTTAAGATTAACGCATCTGCAGTGTACCCATACGATATAACTAAAGGGTTATTTGCTAATGATGCAGCTGAAGAACAGTGGAAAGCTCTTCCTAACTACTTAGAGAATAATACCGAGAGAATCTTACCACTAGTTGACGTGAGTGGATCAATGTCAACTTCATGTGGTGGAAATCTTACTTGTATGGATGTCGCAGTATCATTAGGATTGTATATCAGTGAGAGAAATGAAGGCCCATTCAAGGATCATTTTATTACATTCTCGGCTGACCCTAAATTGCAACATTTAGTAGGAAGTCTTAAAGATCGTATGATGCAACTAAAGAATGCTGATTGGGGAATGAATACTAATCTTAAGGCTGCATACAAGCTGATCCTAGATCAGGCAGTAAAGCATAATATTCCACAAGAAGAAATGCCTACACAAATTCTTGTACTTTCCGATATGGAATTTGATGCTGCTAATGATGTAAGAGACCTTTACGGTTGGAGATCAAAATCAAATGATTCATGGAATCCAACTGCACAGGAAATGGTTAAAGAAATGTTTTCTGCTGCAGGTTACACGATGCCAAGTATCATCTACTGGAATATCCAATCCCGTGGAGAAAATGTACCGGTTAGATTCGATGAACAGGGTACTGCTCTTATCAGTGGATTCTCGCCATCTATTATGACATCACTTTTAGGTGGAGCAGAAATGACTCCAGTATCTATTATGATGGAAACCATTGGAAAAGAAAGATATTCTTTAATCAAGTATGAAACTAATTAAAGAATGATTATATAAACAATAAAGGATAACTTCCGCAAACTTTTACGCTAATATCAATTACAACAGCCCAAAAGTTATCCTGTTATATTTTAGGATCGATACAGCAAAAAGTATCTAAATTCTACTATGCAGAAGTTGGCATCTATTACGAAAGTAATTTGGCCAACAAACTCTGGGAAGCTACACCCCGAGCCTAAACTCAAATAAGTGCCGTCAACTTCTCACTGTCGACGAAGAAGCATTTGAACTAGCTGAAGTATAGTAGGCCGTTCTTGCAGAAGTCTAAGACGAAAAAAGAGATATAGCTGCCGAGCTGAATAATACGAACACGATCCTGCAATCTAAGCCCCTGGACGCCAAGCGACCGGGGGTTTTTAGTGTAAGGTTGTTAACAGTGGATTGTTAATAACTTTTTTCACTCCAGAGAGAAAAAAGTCTAGGAAAAATTTTTTTTTCCCAAATATTTGTATTATATTTATATAAAATAAAACGGATATGGAAAATACATTCTACAAGGAAATCGGTAAACTAAAAAACTCTGAAGATCTCGTACTGGGTAACCTCCGCCTGGTAGTCCACCTGGCTAAAAAGTATCAAGGTATGGGTCTGTCGCTCGAGGATCTAATCCACGAAGGTACAATCGGCCTCTGCCAGGCTCGCGATAAATATGATCCTACCAAAGGTAAATTCTCTACCTATGCTGCACAATGGATCAAGGCTACAATCCGCCAGGCTCTAAATAACAAAAGCCGTATGATCCGCGTACCTGCTCACCGTACACATCTTACCGAAGAAGCTCCTAAGGTAGGTCAATTGGATACTTCATACCAAGGTTCATATATCCCACAGGTGGAAATCAAACATAATGAAGACCACATGGCTCGTAAAATTACTGCTCTGCTCGGTAAACTAAAACCTAAGCAACAGGAAATCATCAAAATGAAATTTGGTATTGGATATGACGAGGAAATGAAAACTACTGATATCGCAAAAGAACTCGGTCTAACTGTACAAGCCGTAAATGGTAACATTCGTAACGCACTAAAGATAATGCAAAATGCCTGAATTAGCTGAACTTAGACTAACAGCCGACTATATTAATAAGTCGGTTAATGGTCTTTCATTTGTAAACATTAAAAAGAATCCAGTACATAAGGGTAAAGACATCTCGGTACCGTATGAGAAGTTCTACATCAGTGCTGAAAGTAGAGGAAAGGAACTTATGCTTACCATAAGAGATAAGTATTCTGAAGACTCTATGAAGCTGCTAATGACTATGGGTATGAGTGGGCACTTTAAGCTCACTAATACTGCAATGGAACCTAAGCATGCTCACCTTATGTTTTACACCGATGATGGAACTACACTCTCATTTGTGGATGTAAGACGATTCGGAAAGTGGAAATGGGTTAGCGATTGGTCTGCTAATCGCGGTCCTGATCCTACTCGTGAATTTAATGAGTTTAGGCGTAACATATATGATGTAGGATTTTGCACCCCTCTATTTGATCAACCTATTCACGTGGTCTTAATGAACCAAAAATACTTTAATGGGATAGGGAATTACTTAAGAGCTGAAATTCTTTATAGAGCTGATGTTCACCCAAATACCAGAGCAAGTTTGGCCTTATTAAGAGCACCTCAAATCTTTGATCTATGTAGAGATATTCCGCTCCAAGCATATGCTTTAGGTGGAGGCCAACTTAAAGATTGGGAGAACCCCTTTGATAGTGATCCTGAACCGTTTCGTAAATTCATGAGATGTTATGGTAATCCTACGATGAGCAGGGTACGAGATAAGAATGGCCGTATGTTTTGGTATGATCCTAAATGGGATAGTCAAGAACCTTTTTAATTTATTAAAACTAAGAAGAGAAAAGCCATATAAAAATAAACATAGATATGGCTAACACGGATAATCAATGTAAAGATTTAGATGTAAGAGATTACTTCTCAGAAAACGGTTATGAACAATCAAGGAACTCATTAGAAGACCTTTATTCACTCCAGGCACAAACACAAGAAATGTATTTTAAGAAACAAGGCCGTAAGCCTTTTTCTGATTTTACTATCGGTGATGTCGTGGATTTTCTTATGGTAACAAATCATGCAATAACTGATGAACTGCATGAAATGATGGATGCAGTTGGAGGAATTGAAGACGGCGTAGGTAATGCTGCATGGAAACCTTGGAAATCTGCAAATGTGGAAATTCGTCAAAAGAGATTAAGTGATCTTTCAGAAGGTGATCTTAAAGAATTAAAAATGGAATGGATTGATGTAATGCATTTTGTATTTAATGCAGGACTTGCAATTGGAGTAACACCTAAAGAGTTCTACAATTATTACCTTTCAAAGAATGAAGAAAATTGGAATCGTCAGAAAAACAACTATTAAGAACATTCATATAAAATAAAAATGCTATTAGATATTACACAAGACGGTAGGACCTTACATGTTTCCTATTATAACATGAACGGTAAGACCGATTTTATGATCTATGAATTAGGTGAACATGATATGTATAACTGGCAAGTATGTGATCCTAATGATAAGGATGCAAGCCAGGTAATGAAAAACTGGGATGGTAGATATGTAAAGAAGGTAAGATCTAAAATTTTGAATAGGTATCGTCTGATTGAATATGTAGAGAATCTTCCTTGGACAGATAAAAATACAATCTTTGGTTATACATTTCCAAAGACATATTTCGTGGATATTGAGGTTGAAACAACCGATGTGTTTCCTGAACCATCTAAGGCAATTAATCCAGTTACAGCAATATGTATCGTAACACCAGAAAGACAATGTATTGTTTTAGCCACAAAGGATTTAGATAAACCAACACAATCAAAAATTCAGAAACAGATTGATGAACACTTTAAAGATATTAATGATGAGTTTTCGTTTATCTTTAAATGTTTTAAGTCAGAGTATGATATGATGTATACCTTCATGGATTCTTTTGTTAAGAAGTTTCCTATGATGACAGGTTGGAACTTTGTAAAGTTTGACTGGGCTTACATTATTAACCGCTGTAAGAAACTTGGAATTGATCCAGGTATATCATCACCGCTTGGAAGGACTTTCGGTCAAAACGAATTTCCTTCCCATGTTGGTATTATGGACTATTTAGATATTTATGCCAAATGGGATAGGACGGTCGATATCAAAGAAGACTTTAAACTTGATACTGTAGGTGATGCAGTAGTTGGAATTAAGAAGGTTAAGTATGAAGGAACTATCCAGGATATGTATGAAAAGGATTATCCTAAGTACATTTTCTATAACGTAATTGATACTGCATTGGTTTATCTTATTCATCAAAAAATTAAAACGATGGATATTGCATTAACTATTGCTCATATGAGCCAAATCAGTATCTTTAAAGCTGCATCACCGGTAGCAATTACTGAATCTCTTTTATGTAGAGAGTTCTTAGGTAAGAACATGGTGATGGCAACTGATCCTAAAAATCCACCATCCAAGAGAGAACAGTATGAAGGAGCCTTTGTAAAAGAACCAATCACAGGTATGCATAATGCTGTTGCATGTTTTGACTTTGCCTCACTATATCCTTCAATTATGAGGGAAATGAATGTATCACCTGAGAGTTTTATTAAAAAGGTTGATCCTGATAAAAGAGAACCTGAAAAATCTCCAAATACAATTGTATCAGTAACTGGTGCTGTTTATAAAACTGAAAAATCTATTCTTAAAGAAGTTCTAGCCCGCCTTTATTCTCAACGTAGAGAGTACAAAAAGAAATCTTTTGAATACCAACAAAAGGCATACGAATTAGAACAGAAGGATAAGCAGTCTTAATAAATAAAAAACAATCAACCACCCAAATGTATGCAACTTAGGTTGCATATCTAGTCAAATAAACAAAGAAAAACAATGAGTAGATTATTTACTGAAAGAGTACCGTATAAGCCATTCGAGTACCCAGAGTATTATTTAGATGGTTGGCTACCACAGGCACAAGCATTCTGGTTACATACTGAAATTCCAATGCAAGGCGATATGAAAGATTGGAATGAATTTTTAAGTTCATCTGAAAAGAATCTGGTTGGAAATATTCTATTAGGCTTTGCTCAAACTGAATGTGCAGTAAGTGATTATTGGACTGGGATGGTTACTAAGTGGTTTCCTAAACATGAAATCAAACAAATGGCAATGATGTTTGGTTCACAAGAAACTATCCATGCAACTGCATATTCTTATCTTAATGAAACATTAGGTTTAGAAGACTTTGAAGCATTCCTTCATGAACCTTCGATCGCAGATCGTTTTGAATTCTTAATGAAAACATCTGCTGATTATACACATGAAGATCTTAAGAATAATCCAACTGCACGAATTGAAGTTGCAAGATCTCTTGCAATCTTTTCGGCATTTGCTGAAGGTGTTTCACTCTATAGTTCTTTTGCCGTTCTCTATTCATTTCAATTAAGAAATCTTCTTAAAGGTATTGGACAACAAATGAAATGGTCTGTTAGAGATGAATCGCTTCATTCAAAAATGGGATGTAGATTATTCCGTCATATGTGTGATGAGTACCCAGAACTAAAAGAACAAGTTCAGTACTCTGTTGAAGAAGCTGCTACCTTAATGGTTGAAATGGAGCATAAGTACATTGATAAAATATTTGAACAAGGTGATTTAGAAAATCTTAAGGCAAATGATCTTAAGAACTTTATTTATAAAAGAGCAAACGAAAAGCTCGAAGAATTAGGCTATCTTCCTATATTTAATTATGATGATAGTAGCGCGAGTAACCTAGATTGGTTTTACCACTTAACAGGTGGGCATACACATACGGACTTCTTTGCAATCAGACCAACTGATTATGCAAAGGCAAGCGAAGGCGATGATTGGGAAAACATTTGGTAATTTTAATTTATGACAGAAGTAGAAAAAATAGCTCAAGAGCTACAATGGGAACGAGGCACTGACTATCCAGATTGGGGTCATACCGAAGTTTATTTAAAGACAATATCAAAAGGATACTGTCTATCACACGAAACACCAAGAGATGCATATTGGAGAGTATGTACTGTTGTTGCAAATCGTCTAAAGAGACCGGAACTTGCAAAGAAATTCTTTGATTATGTTTGGAAGGGCTGGCTTAATCTTGCAACTCCAGTATTAAGTAACACTGGTACTGAACGAGGACTTCCTATCAGTTGTTTCGGAATAGATGTTGGCGACTCAATTCAAGAGATAGGACAAAAGAATCTTGAATTAATGTTATTGGCTAAGCATGGAGGTGGGGTTGGAATTTGTCATAATCAAATTCGCCCTGCTGGATCTCCTATTACCGATAATGGTACTAGTGATGGTGTTGTACCTTTCATTAAGATTAATGATTCAACTATTCTTGCAACAAATCAAGGTGCTGTCAGACGTGGTGCATCAAGCTCAAATGTTAATATTGAACACGGAGACTTTTGGGAATGGTTGGAAATTAGAGAACCTAAAGGTGACATTAATCGCCAATGTTTAAATATGAATCAATGCGTTATCGTAAGTGATAAGTTTATGAGAAAGGTTGAGGAGGGCGATGCTGAATCTCGTAGAAGATATGCAGCTGTATTACAAAAGAGAAGACAGACCGGACAACCTTATATCATGTATCGTGGTAATGTAAATAAACAAAACCCTGAAGCATATAAGAAAAATGGTCTTAAAGTATTTATGACCAATATCTGTTCTGAAATTACATTATTTACTGATGAAAATCATTCATTCGTATGTTGCCTATCATCATTAAATCTTGCAAAATATAATGAGTGGAAAGATACTGATCTTATCTATGATTCTATTTGGTTCCTAGATGGCGTACTTGAAGAATTTATTCAAAAGGCAAAAGGTATGCGTGGATTTGAAAACTCAGTAAGAACTGCAGAGAAAGGCCGAGCCTTAGGTTTAGGCGTTCTTGGATGGCATACATATTTACAACAAAGAGGTGTTTCATTTGAAGGGCTTCAGGCCCAGTTTGAAACTAGAAAAATCTTTTCTCAAATAAAGATTGAGAGTGAAAGAGCTAGTCGTGCTTTGGCTGAAGCATACGGAGAACCACTGTGGTGTAGAGATACTGGTTTTAGAAATACTCACTTAAGAGCAATCGCTCCAACCGTTTCAAATTCAAAATTAGCAGGTGGTGTTTCTGCTGGTATCGAACCAATTCCTGCAAATATTTGGACTGACCAATCTGCAAAGGGTACCTTTATTAGAAAGAATCCTATTCTTGAAGGTTACTTTGAAGCAATGGGACATAATAATAAAAAGGTATGGGATAAAGTTCTTGCCGATGGTGGGTCTGTTCAGGATCTGAAATTCCTTGATGAATGGTGTTTTGTTAGAGGAGAATTAACTAAGGTTAAAGAAGTTCCACAATTTGAAGAAGCCACTCCATTTAAGGATGTATTCAAAACATTTAAAGAAATTAATCAACTTGAACTGGTAAAACAGGCAGGTATTCGTCAACAATATATTGATCAATCAGTATCTCTTAATCTTGCTTTTCCTAAAGAAGCTACTCCAAAATGGATTAACCAAGTCCACATGGAAGCATGGAAACTAGGAATTAAGACTCTCTATTATATGAGAACCGAATCTGTTCTTCGTGGCGATATTGCTGCAAAGGCAATGGATCCTGACTGCTTATCATGTGACGGATAATATTTTAATTATGAAAAAGTATATACTAGGACCTTGCTCCTTGGAGTCTCAAGACATCTGTAAACAAGTAATGGATGAACTTTACCCAGTAATGAAAGGTAAAGACTGGTACTTTAAAGGTTCTTTTGATAAAGCAAATAGAACCTCAATCTATTCAAATCGTGGTCCTGGATTAGAAGAAGGGCGTGAGATCTTTGCCTGGATTAAAAATACATACCCAGGAACAAAGATCTTAACCGATATTCATGAGCCTTGGCAGGCAAAAGAATTACATCATCTTATTGATATGATTCAAATTCCTGCGTTTTTATGTAGACAAACTGATCTTATAATTGAATGTGCAAAATGGTTCAATGAGATTAATGTCAAGAAAGGCCAATGGCTAGCACCTGAGGCAATGGAACATGTGGTTCGTAAAATTAGAGAAGTAAATCCTAAATGTAAAGTATACATTACAGAAAGAGGAACTGCATTTGGCTATAGCGGTCTTATTCCTGATTTTAGAGCAGTTGATATTCTTAAATCATTTTCTGATGGCGTGATCTTAGACTGTACACATTCAACTCAAAGACCTAAAGGCGATACTACCGGAGGTGATAGGGAATTGGCAAAGAAATATGCTCTTGCTGCAAAAATATTTGAATATGATGGTGTTTTTATTGAAACTCATCCTAACCCTAAAAAGGCAATTTCAGATGCAGATAGCCAAGTTGAATTAGGTTGGTTATTGTCACGGATAAATAATATATGATAACTAAAAAATCCTCAGGTCTTGCAATAATTTATAAAGGCATGGTTCTTTTGGGCCATACTACAGGCCGAGGGTGGTTTGGATCATACGGCATTCCAAAGGGTGGCATTGAAGATGGAGAAGATAAACTATCTGCAGCTATAAGAGAAACTTATGAAGAAGTTGGAATTAAGGTTCCTCTTTCTCTTATAGACACTACAGAGCATACTTTTTCTCTAACTTCTAGACAGCACAAATTTAATAAAGTAGTTTCCTATTACATTGTTAAAATTGATGATCTTTCGCAAATAGGCCTTAAAGACATTAAGGTTCCTAAAAGTCAATTACAAGTTGAAGAAATAGATTGGGCTGGTTTTTTACCCTACAAGGAGGCAATGAAAAGAGTTATGAAATCTCAAGTAAATGTAATTAATAACTTAATGAGTAAAGGTTTACTTGAGTCTAATCTATTATCATATGAGCAATTTGTCAATAAATTATAATGATCTTCTTGGACGGGATCCTATTCAAACAGACCTGGACAATATTGAAAAATTTGTAAAAGGAAAGCGTATCCTTGTAACTGGTGGGTGTGGTTCTATTGGGAGTGAAATAGTAAGACAGCTGGTTAAATTTAAGGCCTCTACTATTATCGTTTATGATAATGCCGAAACTCCTCTTTTTTATCTTGAACAAGAAATATCAAAAATTGCAAAAGATGTACATATTAGATATGTAATTGGTGATGTTAGAGATAAAGGTAGATTAGAAGAAGTATTTGAAAGCTTTAAACCAAATGTAGTTTTTCATGCATCTGCATATAAACATGTTCCTATGATGGAGCGTAATCCTATTGAAGCAATTAAGACTAATGTATTAGGAACAAAGAATGTGGCTGACACTGCATACTATCATAATGTTGAAAAATTTGTAATGGTATCAACCGATAAGGCAGTAAACCCAACAAACATAATGGGTGCAACTAAAAGAATTGCAGAAATCTATACACAGTTCCTAAATGAAAAATCCAATACTTCTTTTATAACAACCAGATTTGGTAATGTGTTAGGTTCTAGAGGTTCTGTTATTCCAACCTTTATTGAACAGATTAATAGTGGTGGTCCTGTTGAAGTAACACATAAAGAAGTTATTCGTTACTTTATGACTATACCTGAGGCTTGTCAGCTTGTATTACAGGCTTCTTCTATTGGTAAGGGTGGTGAAATCTTTATCTTTAATATGGGAGAACCTGTAAAGATTATGGACTTAGCAAAAAACCTAATTAAGTTATTAGATAAACCTGAAATACCAATCAAAATAATAGGATTACGACCTGGAGAAAAACTATATGAAGAGTTATTATGTAATGGTGAAAACGAAGTTCCAACCGATGATCCTAATATCATGAAACTTAAACATACAGATATTGATTTTAAGAAGGTTATTCCTGATATAGAAAGATTAGCAAAATTAAGAGACAATGATTTTTACCGAATTATCTCCCTTGTAAAAAACATAGTACCAGAATTCAAAAGAGAAACCGAGATATGATAAACATTTACGGAAAAGGTGGTCATGCAAGAATGATAGGTTCATTATTAGAAGAATCTTATCGTTTATATAATGACCAGGATTATGATACCGCTGGAGACTATCCTTGGATTATTGGCGTTGGAAATAATTCTGATAGGGAAAAGATTGCAAAAAATAATCTTACCGACTGCGAATTTAGAATTGCAGATGCAGGCTTATACATAATGGCCGAAGAAATTGGTGTAGGCACAATTATAGGCCCAGGCGCAGTTATTCAAAATGGAGTTAAGATTGGACAGCATGTAATCATTAATACGTCTGCATCGGTTGATCATGACTGTGTAATTGAATCATTTGTTCATATTGCTCCAAATTCTACATTATGCGGAGATGTACGTATTGGTAAAGGGACACTAATTGGTGCCGGGTCTGTTGTTTTACCAGGAATAAAAATTGGAAGTAATTGTATAATTGGAGCAGGTTCTGTTGTAACTCGGGATATTCCTGATAACTCAAAAGCTTATGGAAATCCTGCTAAAATAAAATAAGTATGAAAAGAATCTATTTATCACCGCCTCATATGTCAGGTAAAGAGCTTGGTTATATTAAAGAGGCATTTGACCAAAATTGGATAGCACCAGTAGGTCCACATCTAACAAGGTTTGAAAACATGGTTGCCGAATATGTTGGCTCCAAATACGCTGTTGCGGTAACATCAGGTACGGCTGGGCTTCATTTAGCTTTACATGCATTAGGAGTTAAAGAAGGAGACTATGTTATATGTTCATCATTAACTTTTGCAGGTACTGTAAATCCGATTAAATATCTTGGTGCTAACCCGGTGTATATCGACTCTGATCCAATATATTGGAACATGGATCCAACCCTTCTAGAAACCGCTATTCTTAATCTACCTGAAAAACCAAAGGCTATTATACCTGTTCACTTATTTGGAGTTCCATGTGAGATGGATGCAATAATGAAACTTGCAGAAAAATATGATATACCGGTAATTGAAGATGCTGCAGAAAGTTTAGGATCAATGTATAACAAAAA
>Ga0209358_10002307_pt1 | contig 14587 bp, 10 predicted proteins | sample LauGreFa1BDMLBSN_2_FD_187574 | JGI IMG/M metagenome (GOLD analysis project Ga0209358, IMG submission 187574) | Freshwater lake microbial communities from Lake Michigan, USA - Fa13.BD.MLB.SN (SPAdes) (version 2) | ecosystem: Environmental > Aquatic > Freshwater > Lake | place: Lake Michigan, USA... | reverse complement strand
GTGATCAAGGAATTGCGCGCCCTCGCCAAGAAGGCCAGCGCCATCTATCTGGCAACCGACGAAGACCGTGAGGGTGAGGCCATCAGTTGGCACCTCATCGAAAACCTCAAGTCGGCGATCAAGCCCGGTGTGCCCGTACACCGTGTGGTCTTTCACGAAATCACCAAGACCGCCATTGACCATGCTTTCGCAACTCCCCGAGGTCTCGATTACGGCTTGGTCGACGCCGCCGAGACCCGTCGCATCCTCGACCGCTTGTTCGGTTATGAGGTATCCCCCGTGTTGTGGCGCAAAGTAAATCGTGGATTGTCCGCAGGTCGTGTGCAAAGTCCCACCGTCCGTTTGATTGTTGAGCGTGAACGTGAGCGCATCGCTTTCGTGACAGCCGGATACTGGGGCCTCGACATGGTGTCGGCTACCAGTCCTTCGTTCAAAGCGGCATTACTTGAAGTTGACGGCAAGCGTGTTGCCACCGGAAAAGATTTCGACAGTTTCGGCAAAGCCAAAGATGGTGTCGTCGTACTCACCGAAGCAGTCGCGATGTCGCTCGTCGATCGATTGGCAAACGCCACCATCAATGTGCGCTCGGTTGAAGACAAGCCGTATCGCTCGTCGCCCAAGCCGCCATTCATGACGAGCACCTTGCAACAAGAAGGTGGACGCAAGTTGCGCTTGTCAGCACAACAGGTCATGCGTACGGCCCAAGGTTTGTACGAACGTGGATTCATTACATATATGCGTACCGACTCGGTCACGCTTGCTGAAGAAGCTCTCACCGAAGTTCGTGCGCAAATTCGTAAGGACTACGGCGCCGATTACCTGCCCGCATCACCGCGTCGGTATGCGAACAAAGTCAAGAATGCGCAAGAAGCTCACGAAGCGATTCGTCCAACCTTACCCATGCGTTCACCCGACAGCGTGATGAGTCAATTGAGCGGACCCGACCTTGCGTTGTATCGCTTGGTCTGGCAGCGCACGCTTGCTTCGCAAATGCCCGACGCTCAAGGTGTCACAGTTTCAATTCGATTGGGTGGAGTTGCTGCTGCTTCTGGCGCAACATCAGCCAACGATTGCGAATTCTCGGCAGGTGGAACCACGATTACGTTTCCTGGTCACCGCCGTGCCTACGAAGAATCACGTGATGACGATGCAACTGAGACCGAGTCCGAGGCTTTGTTGCCCGTACTCAAAGTTGGCGATGCAGTGCCGGTGTTGTCACTCGATCCGAACGGACACGAGACCTCCCCGCCAGCTCGTTACACCGAAGCTTCGATTGTGAAGAAGCTTGAAGAACTAGGTATTGGTCGTCCATCAACATGGGCATCAATTATTCAGACCGTGCAAGACCGTGGTTACGTGTGGAAAAAAGCGCAAGCACTTGTACCTACTTGGACTGCATTCGCTGTTGTTGGATTACTTGAACAACACTTCACCGGCTTGGTCGATTATCAATTCACGGCCGGGGTTGAAGAAGACCTTGACGAGATAGCACAAAAGAAACTGGCCAAAGATAAGTGGCTCCACGATTTCTATTTCGGTCTTATTGCCGAAGGTCGCGAAGGCGATGCCAAAGAACTCGGTCTCAAGCGTCTCATTGAAAACAACATCGCTGGTATTGATGCCGCTGTGATCAACTCGTTCTCGATTGGTGCAGACCCCACAACGGGTGAAGTCATCGTGGTGAAGCCTGGCAAGTTTGGCCCGTACGTCAAACGTGGTGACGAAAACGCATCGGTTCCCGATTCACTCACCCCTGATGAACTCACACTCGAGATGGCGCTGCGTTTGTTGGCGATGCCCAAGAGCGATGAGCCCATTGGCGAATTGAATGGCCTGCCAGTGTTCGCCAAAAACGGTCGTTTCGGTCCCTACGTTCAATGGGGTACGCAAGATGTTCCGCCGCCCGGATTTGAAAAGCCAAAGATGGTCAGTCTTTTCAAGACCATGGTTCTCGATCGCATCACGATGGTCGACGCCGAGCAGTTGCTGACTCTCCCCCGCACACTTGGTGTTGACCCATCTGACGGCGAACCAATCACTGCACAAAATGGCAAGTTCGGTCCGTACCTACAAAAGGTCAAGGACTACCGCACCATCGAAAACGAAGAGAAGTTGCTCACCATCACGCTTGACGAAGCACTTTCAATTTACGCACTCCCAAAAGTGTTTCGCCGAGGTCGCGCCGCGTCGCCTAACAGCGGACCCATGCGTGAGTTCGGCAGCGATCCCGCAAGTGGTCGTCCGGTAGTTGCTAAGGACGGCAAGTTTGGTGTGTATGTCACCGACGGCGAAGTGAATGCATCGCTTGGTAAGGGTGACCGCCTTGAAGACATGTTGCCCGAACGTGCTTACGAATTGTTGGCGGTTCGTCGCGAAGTGATGATTGAAAAGGGTCTTGTTCCCGGACAGAAGAGTCCGTCGAAGCGTGGTGCACCAAAGAAGGCCGCCGTGAAGAAGCCAGCTGCCAAGAAAGCTGCAGCTCCGAAGAAGGCCGCCGCGAAGAAGCCAGCAAAGAAAAAGGCAGCAGCTCCCAAGAAAGCCGTTGCGAAGGCTCCTGCGAAAAAGAAAGCCCAGAAGCCCGAAGAATGAAGACTCCGGTCTACATCGCATTCGAGGGAATCGAAGGTTGCGGTAAAACCACGCAGGCTTCACGTTTAGTCGCGTCATTACGTTTGCTTGATGCCGACTCGGTCTTGACGCGAGAAACTGGTGGCACCGATATTGGTGCACGTATCCGTGAAGTGTTGCACGACACCGCTAACACTCACCTTGATCCCATTGCCGAAGCTTTGTTGATTGCCGGCGATCGTGCGCAACATCGTGCCGAAGTGTTGGCACCGGCACTTGCTGCTGGTCATCATGTGGTGAGCGATCGCAGTGTGTATTCGTCGATTGCCTATCAGGGTTACGGTCGACAGTTACCCATTGACACAGTTCGTGCTGTGAACGACTGGGCTCTTCAATCACGCTGGCCAGACTTGGTTGTCTTGCTTGATGTTTCACATGAACATGCCATGAGCCGACTTGCTCATCGTGATCTTGATCGTTTCGAACAAGAGAACAGCAACTTCTTTCAACGTGTTCGCGATGGCTTTCACACGATGGCGGCTAATGATCCGCAACATTGGGTGATCATTGAGGCTGTTGGTGATCCCGATGTGATTGAACAATCAGTTCGCTCAGCAGTGACCGAAAGACTCGGTATCTGAGATGGCGTCTTCGGTCTACGACAAGGTCATTGGTCAAGAACACACGTTGATCAAGTTGCGAGCACTAGCGACTTCGGCCGCACATGCCTACTTGTTTGTTGGTCCGTCTGGTTGCGGAAAAGACATTGCAGCTCGAGCTTTTGCTGCAGTCAAATTGCAAGGTTCTGAAGACAGCGCTCAGCGCACTGCTGATCTGGCGATGCGCGGCATTCACGTTGACGTTCACGAAGTCGAACGTGAAGGTGCTGGTATCAGCATGGAGCAAGCTCGCGACGAGATCATCAAGTTGGCCGAGCGTTCAGCGGTTGAAGGTTCGACCCGAGTGATCATCGTGCATGACTTCCAGTTGTTAGCCGATGGCGCACGTGCATCGTTACTCAAGACGATTGAAGAACCAGATGGCGAGACAGTCATGATCATGTTGAGTGACGATGTTCCCGACAGCATGATCACGATCGCTTCTCGTTGTGTACGCATTGACTTTCAGCCCATCACCGATGAATTGATCATCAAACAACTCGTTGATGATGGGGTTGACCAAAAGAAGGCCACCGCAGTTGCTCGAGTTGCAGCCGGAGACTTAGAGCGAGCCCGAGTTCTAATCAATGATCCATCACTTGCATCACGGACCGAACTCTTCGCCAATGTCCCTACTCGGCTGAACGGAACGACTTCACGTGCGATTGAAATTGCTGCTGAACTACTCAGTGCGGTTGATTCGTCGTTAGCCAGTTACGAATCAAAGCAAGAGGCCGAACTTGAAGAGCTCGAAGAGCGCGTGAAGTTTCTTGGCGAGCGCGGAAGTGGCCGCAAGATTCTCACCGACAAGCACAAGCGTGAATTGCGTCGATACAAGACTGACGAACTTCGTTCGGGCTTACGCATGCTCACCTTGGTGTATAGCGAAGCATTGAAGAAGTCGACCGAAGCAACAGCACATCATCAAACCGATTCGTATGTGCGAGCAGTGAAAAAGATTCGCGATGCCAGCGTGGCACTCAGTCGTAACGTCAATGAGAAGTTGCTCTTCGAGAACCTCTTGATGTCACTCCCCTCCATCAACTCGTGATTCTGGTGCAGAATCGTTGCGTATTTCGCAACAATTCTGCACCAGAAGCACACAGTTATTGGTGGTAGTTGGGGGCTTCGTTGGTGACAAGCACGTCGTGAGGATGGCTTTCTTCGCGACCAGCAGTTGTCACTCGCATAAAACGAGCCTTGCTACGTAACTGATCAAGATTCGCAGCACCGACGTAGCCCATCCCCGAACGCAATCCGCCGACGAGTTGATACACAACATCATGTAACGAACCTGAATACGCCACGCGTCCTTCAATACCTTCAGGCACCAACTTGTTGCGCGCAGTACCTTGTCCGCTGCCATAGCGATCGGCACCGAGTCCCTGCATTGCTCCGAGTGAACCCATGCCGCGATAACTCTTATACCGACGACCTTCAAACAATTCCATTTCGCCTGGAGCCTCATCGGTTCCGGCCAACAAGCTTCCGAGCATGACCGAACTTCCCCCCGATGCCAAGGCCTTCACAATGTCACCCGAGTACGTCACGCCACCATCGGCGATGATCGGGATACCCAATTCACGAGCGCGACTGGCGGCGTACCAAATCGCCGACAACTGTGGCATACCTGCACCTGAGATCACACGAGTCGTACAAATTGATCCAGCGCCAACACCGACCTTGATTGCATCGCAACCAACTTCGGCCAACGCGTCAACACCTTCTTCAGTGACGACGTTGCCCGCAATCACTGCCAAGTTTGGCCAGGCCGACTTGATGCGGCGCACTGCAGTCAAGACACCTTGGGTATGACCATGTGCGGTGTCAATGACGACGACGTCAATTGACGACTTCATTAATGCTTCGACACGATCTTCAAGATCGGGTCCAACACCTACGGCTGCACCAACACGTAAACGTCCAAGATCATCATGTGTTGCATCTGGATAGTCGCGCTTCTTCATGATGTCTTTCACTGTGATGATGCCAACAAGGCGTCCGTCTTTATCGACGAGCGGCAACTTTTCAATGCGATGCTTTTGAATAATCGTCTGGGCTTCGGCCAACGTTGTGTCTTCGTTACCGGTCACAAGCGGAGCCTTAGTCATGAAGTCGCTCACGGGGCGGCGGAAATCTGCTGGTTCACAAAAGCGAATGTCACGATTGGTCAAAATACCGACGAGCACTCCGGCCTTATCAATGATCGGCACACCCGAGAACTTAAATCGACGCATGAGGTCTTCGGCTTCTTGCAACGAGGCATCGGGTCCAAGTGTCACTGGGTCAGAGATCATTCCTGATTGCGAACGCTTCACGCGTCGAGCCTCGGCGGCCTGGTCCTCAATACTCATGTTGCGATGCAAAATTCCGATTCCGCCCAAACGCGCCATCGCGATTGCCATCGGTGCTTCAGTCACTTTGTCCATCGCTGCCGACAACAACGGCACGGCCAACGTGATCTCGCTCGTCAACTGAGTGCGCACATCTACTTGATCGGGAAGAACATCGCTGAATCCGGGGACCAAAACGACATCGTCAAAGGTGAGACCTTCGTGGGGGCTAAACACAGTGTTATTAATCGGGTTCATGAGGGTTCTCCATTCGTTCGCGTAACGTTAAAAAGTGCAACGATGACAGGGGGAATTACCGCACCTCACAGTTCATATGTACAAAATAGTTTTCATGCCATGATTCGCCCAATTGCTACACGCCAATTCAATCACCTTTTACGGAATATAAAGAGAGAAACATCATGCCCAAGTTGACGAACGATGAAGTACAAGAATTTCTAGGTGAACGAGGTCACCTTGCGCGTATCGGAACTGTTGATGTCGATGGCATGCCACGAGTGCTTCCGTTGTGGTTCATCATTCGTGAGGACGAACTTTTGTTTACTCCAAGATCACCAGCGATCATTTGGAAGAACATTGAGCGCGATCCACGCGTCGGAATTTCGATTGACGAAGAGGCCGACCCGTGGCGCAAGGTTTCGATTCAGGGCCACGTGGTTGTGAAGTATCAGCCCGGCAACGACGACGCGTGGCGCGAGATCTACCGAGACATTGCCAAGCGTTACGTACCCGACGTTGCTGCCGATGGCTACGTCGATGGCACCGATGACCAGCCGCGCGCCTTATGCGCAGTGTCGCTCAGTGCCCCCACCACCAAGATCGTGACCTGGCGTATGCCCGTGGCTGGCGAAGACCCTCGCGGGGTGTGGGCCAAGCGCTATTTCTTGCCGGGCACCAAATGGTCAGACCGCTAGTTGCCGATAGGATTTCCACCCATTGCCCGGGTAGCTCAGTCGGTAGAGCAACGCACTCGTAATGCGTAGGTCAGGAGTTCGATTCTCCTCTCGGGCTCCAAAGTGGTCGCTACCCCGTTGAAAACTGTTTAACTCTTGCCGCTTCCGTGACAGGTAAAGCAGACGCCAGACGGCGTTTTGGCGTTAACCCATTCATCTCGTCTACCTTTTCCATTGCAATTTGGACATTGGCCCGAATCTCCTACATTGGCGATGATCCAGAACAAGACCCCAGCGATTACGAGACCCAAAATCATCGCCCCGTTTGACCTGAATTCAGAAATGAAAGTCGAAAATGGATTGTTGCCGTCCAATAGCGAACCCCCAGCTGCCATAAGTGGAGAAATGACGATCCAATACAACGCGAATAGAACTAAGACGCTCCGAAATCTGTACTTCATCCAAAACTCTTTCGCCTTATTTGATGCTGCCTCAGTTACTTTTCCCATGGTCCTATAACCGTCCTTCTCGATTTATCTGAACTAACGGTCTCGGATGTTTTTTGTGACAGCCATTTTCAGGTCCTGATCGACCTGGATTCTCCTCTCGGGCTGCAAAGTCGTCGCCAAGTCCGATTCATGTGTTCATATAGATATGTATGTCCAGCCCCGTGAACGTCGTGATTCCGACGAAATCGAATTTCGTCGGCCTGGCTGAACTCATTGATGACCTCAGTCGCGACCTAGTCGTCGACACCATCTGCATCGTCGCCGACGGACAGGCAGCCTTTGACGCACTCCCCGATCCTCCCGATCACATCATCAAGGTCGTGGTCCCCGAAGGTGTCGGCATTCATTACATGTGGAATCGTGGCATCGAAGCTGTGGGCCGCGATTCGCACATCGCATTCCTCAACGATGACGTGCGCCTGAGTCCCGAATGTTTGTTATCGCTGGCAAACTCCCTTGACAACGACCCGACCATCGGAATCATCTGCCCGAATTACACCTCTATAGATATGAATGAAGATCGGCGCGTCCTAAACACCTGCGGTTCGCGTTATGACGGAACTGGTGGACTGGCCGGATTTGCCATGATGCTGCGGAGCGACTTAATCAAAGTCTGGGACTTCGACGAAAACCTGAAGTGGTGGTACGGCGATGACGACGTTTTGATGTGGGTCACCCGAACGATGGGCATGCACGCCGTCATCTCACATACGGCTCGCTGCCAACACGCCGACAGTGTCACTATCCGAACTCATCCCCCAGCCAACTTTGCTCAACTCGTTGCCGACGACCGCGAATACTTCCGATCAAAGTGGCTCTGAGCAATCTCCGTCAATAATCGGTCTGGCCTTGCCTCTAGTCTGAATACTTACTACGGGTAGGGGGCGGATATGCAAGATCGATGGATTACCGACTGGCCGACGAGTCAACGCTTCCCCCACTACACCCGGGCCAACGCTGGTGAGGTACTTGCCGATCCGGTGAGCCCACTCGGCTGGTCATTCGGCTGGGACGGCGGAATCGTGGCTGGCTACAAAGCCGGTCTCATTCGCATCGGCGCCTACGAAGACTCCGACTTCAACCCGCAATATCCCGAATCGGTTGCCTGCTTTGGTGGCTACTTCTATATCAACCTCTCGGCGATTCGCATGCAAGGTGTGCGTAACCCAGCCGCAACTGTTGCCGCGCTCGACCAAGCCTTCTTCGGCGACCATCCTGATGTTCCCGCGTACGTCGCACATCCTGACGACGAAAAGCCTCACCTCACCGCGGGCATCGACGCTCATACCGCGTGGATTATGAGCGGAGTTGCGTGGCCCGAACTTGATGCCGACAAAGCAATGGCTGCAGAACTGCGGGCATCACGTGGCTACCTGTCGGCATACACCGACGCTCAACTAGTTGCTCGTGCACGTCTTGTGCAATCACAGTTACCGCACTTGTTCTCACAACACGTTGTGTCTGGCAGTAGTGCTGCCGTTGCTCCCGGATTACTCGGCGTTGTTGCTGAAGCAATTGGCGAACCAAGTTTGCCGATGGCGTTGCTGTCGAGCATCGGCGATGTTGACTCGGCCGATGCCAACTACGCGCTCTGGAATTTGTCCCGCATGGTGCACAACGATGCACAACTCACTGCGGCGTTTAACACAGGTCTCAACAACGGCCTGTTGCAAATCAATTCAGCGTTCACTGCAGCGTGGAATGAATTCATTGTTGAATTTGGTAGTCGTGGACCCGATGAATGGGACTTGCGTTCGCCAACATGGGAAACCCACCCACAACTTTTGCTCGCTGCTCTCGATCGCGTACGTTTGCAGACCGATGCCGAATCGCCACACGAGCGTCATCGCGAAAAGGCTGCACAACGTGATGCGCTCATCGCCAAGGCCCGCATTGCGTTAGCCGACAAACCCGATGTCGCACCGCTACTTGATCTCGGACTCGGTGCCGGAAAAATGATGGCGCACCGTGAACGCACCAAAACATCAATCGTGCGCGTGTTACACGAAGCCCGCGTCGCATTCCGCGAACTTGGTCGTCGCCACGGTCATGACGAACTCATTTTCCAGGTGCTTGATAGTGAACTTGATGACTACATCGTCAATCCCAGTTCGTTCACCAACAAGTTGACTCAGCGTTATAACGAATGGCGCGAACTCTTCGACCTTGAACCACCGTTCATCATCGCCAATGCAACCGTTGCTCCGCTCAGTCAGTGGGCTCGCAAAGATGCGCGTGTTGTCAAAGTTGCAACTACTGGTGATGCACTTGTCGGTGTTGCTGGTTCTCCTGGTGTTGCTCGCGGAATCGCCCGCGTTGTTCTTGATCCGGGCGATCCGGGCGAACTCGAACCTGGCGATATTTTGGTTGCACCGTGTACCGACCCCAGTTGGACACCATTGTTTATGACAAGTGCGGCTGTTGTCGTGAACGTCGGTGGACAAATCAGTCACGCCGTCATCGTGAGTCGCGAACTTGGTGTGCCGTGTGTCGTTTCAATTACTGATGGTACGCAACGGATCCCACATGGCGCAATGATTGAAGTCAATGGCACCACGGGTGTCGTCACAATTCTCTAACTAATCAATTCTCCAATTAATCAACCCCCAAAAGAATGGACAGAAAATGAGCAAGGAATACCCCACACCAGGTGAACTCTTCAGCCTCGAAGGCGACGTTGCCGTTGTTACCGGCGGCGGACGTGGAATTGGTGAAGGCATCGCGCGTACCTTGGCTAATGCCGGCGCGAAAGTTGTCGTTGCCGCCCGTCGCGTGCACGAGATCGAAGCAGTCGCTGCAGCCATCCGTGCCGATGGTGGTCAAGCCATTGCTGTCGAAACTGATGTCACAAGCGATGAAGCAATGGAGAACTTGGCGAAGGCCGCCATCAAAGAATTTGGCAAGTTGTCGATCTGGATTAACAACGCTGGCGGTTCACCCGCACGTTTGCCCATGACCGACTTAAAGCGTGAGGACTGGGACGCCTGTATTGCGCTCAACCTCACTGCAGTGTGGGTCGGTATTCGTACCGCCGCGAAATACATGGAAACTGGATCAATCATCAATATCTCATCGGGTGCTGGCTTCGGACCGGTTCCGGGCAGTGCTCACTACGGTGCCGCCAAAGCTGCTGTTAACTCGTTGACACTTACTGCGTGTGCCGAACTTGCTCCCCGCATCCGTGTGAATGGAATTGCACCGGGTGCAGTACCCACCGAAATCTTCAAGATTGCACTTGGAGTGAAGAATGATGAAGATCTCGCCGAAATTGAATCGCAATGGAATATCCCGATGCAACGTTTCGGTACGTTGCAAGATATGGGCGCCGCCGTGTTGTTCTTGTGCTCGCCAGGAGCCAGTTGGATCAGCGGTGAAATGATCCGTGTTTCCGGAGGCGCCAAGCCCCGATGATTGAATCACGCGAGACGTTCTGTCGTTTCTGCCATGCGGCCTGCCCACTTGAAGTTGATATTGAAATCAATACCAGTGGTGAACAGCCGAAAGAAAAAGTTGTTGCCGTACGCGGCATTATGAATGACCCGATGTTTGAGGGCTACACGTGTATCAAGGGTCGGCAACTCGCCGATCAGCACAATGCCCCCGATCGTTTGCGTGCTCCATTGCAACGCAACACCGATGGAACATTCAGTGAAACAACTTCTGTGGCCGCTCTTGACGACATTGCGTCTCGCGTGCAATCAATCATTGCTAAATATGGACCGCGCGCCGTCGCGACTTACACCGGTACTGGCGCATTTCAAAACTCAATTTCAATGCCGGTCACTCAGGCTTTTCATACGGGCATTGGCTCACCGTCGTTTTACACCAGCATCACCATCGACCAACCTGCTCACCTCACGTCACGTCTACGTCTCGGCGCATGGGAAGCCGGTTGGCAGAACTTTCGTGATGCCGATGTGTTGTTAGCAATTGGTTACAACCCACTGGTGTCTTCTTATGGTCCCTCAGGTGGATTACAAGGAACCAATCCATTCGTACGTTTACGTCGCGCCAAAGAACGTGGCATGAAACTGATCGTGATCGATCCACGTAAAAGCGAACTCGCATCGTTTGCCGATCTGTGGTTGCCAGTCAAGCCAGGCGAAGATCCAACCCTTTTGGCTGGTCTAGTGAATGTGATTCTGCAAGAGAACCTGCACGATCAAGAATTCTGCGCTCGTTGGGTCGGCCAGATTGATGAACTACGCGAGGCGGTTGCGCCATATACGCCAGGAATGGTCGCGGCGCGTTGTGAAATCAATGCCGACGATGTCGTTGCTGCTGCCCGCATGTTTGCCGCTGGGCCCAAGGGAACTGCTGGTACTGGCACCGGACCCAACATGGCGGCACACAGCACATTGATGGAGCATCTCACACTCACGCTCAATGCCATTTGTGGTCGCGTGAATCGCGAAGGTGACGTTTTAGAAAGCGGCAACTTCTTGTATCCAGGAAACACTCGTCGAGCACAAGTGATTGCACCAAGTGATCCCGCACCCGGTACCCCACATCGCATCAAGGGACTGCGCGGAATGCCTGGCGAAATGTTGACGCCGTTGTTGGCTGAAGAAATTCTTGAACCGGGCGTTGGCCAAGTGCGTTGTTTGTTCGTGTGTGGTGGCAACCCTGTCGTTGCTTTCCCCGATCAACTTAAGACCATTGAAGCGCTGAAAGACCTCGAGTTGTTGGTCGTGATTGATCACCGCATGACACCAACTGCCGAACTTGCGCACTACGTCATTCCGCCTCGACTTGAGCTTGAACGCGCCGATGTGCCCACAGTGATGGACCGGCGCTTTGCGGCCCCGTACATCAGTTACACACCAGCGGTTTTGCAGCCCGACGGCGACATGTTGTCGGAATGGGAAGTCTTTGCTGGTATCGCCCAACGACTTGGCACTCGTCTGCCACTACCTGGTGGCGATCTGCCTGTTGATGGTTCGGCTGACGACGACATGGTGCTCGACTATTCATTTGCCAAGGGTCGCATGCCCATGAGCGAAATCCGCGAGAAGCGCAGCACCATTCACGAAGAACTAGCGGTCAAAGTTGTTGCAGCAGATCCCGAAGCATCAGCCCGCTTTGCTGTTGCACCTGCTGATGTCGTTGAAGAGCTCGCTGTTGTTCTGACCGAACAAACCGGCGCTGAAGTCATTGATGGTTTTGATGCTGGCAAGTTTCCATACCGTCTCATCAGTCGTCGCCTAAAGCATGTTCTCAACTCGCTTGGTCGCGAGATTCCTGGACTCGCGCGCGTTGGCACCACCAATGCGGCCTACATGAACCCTGAAGATATGCAAGCCATCTCGGTCAACGACGGAGATCTTGTACGCATCACCTCGCCCTCGGGTGAAGTTGTCGGAGTTGCCGAAGGCAGCGACACCATCAAGCGTGGAGTGATCTCAATGTCGCACTCGTGGGGTGGCTCAATCACTGACGAAGATGTTCGCAATCAGGGAACACCGACCAATCGACTATGCACGATTGACAGTGGTTACGACCCCATCAATGGCATGGCTATTCAAAGCGCTATTCCGGTCGCAGTCGTCAAAGCCTGATTACTTGACTGGTCGACCTTGAAAGTCGCCGATTAACGACACTTGCACATTGTCACCGACGGTGTGCTTGGCCATTTGTTCAAGTTTCGCTTCGTAATACGCATCGCGAAGATCGCCTTCGGACAATGCGTTGTAGGTGGGATAAATCGCTCGGCGATCACGATCTGAATTGTTTGATCCACTGCGATGCGGAGTGCGCGAATGAAACCACAATGTTTGACCGGCTCGAATGGGTGCAAGTTCCCACTTCAGTCGCGACACCACAATTTCGCTGATGCACCCGACGTCGTTCATCGGTAACACTTCGCCAAAACAACCACTCACAACTTCAAGACAGCCATTTACTTCGTCGGCATCGTCGATAGCAACCATGCACGAGATATGGCTATCAATAAATGGGTAAGCCGGCGCATCTTGATGAGGTGCGTATCCAGCACCACCCACCAACTTGTAGTTGATCTTCTCTTTATACAGCACCGCTTGTTCGCCCATTAACAGTGATGCCGAGTCAAGCATGGCTCCAGTTGTTAACAGCTCACGTATCGGTTCATGAAACGGCGTGAAGTTTTCGGTGCGACACAACTTTGGTCCAAAATCGGTCATCTCGCGATAGTGCAACCAATGGCCATCTTCATCGCGCCACGACGAAATCTCGTCGATCCATCGACGAAGTTGTTCAACACCTTGTTCATCAAGAGTTTCAATCAATACCCAACCGTGTTCGTCAAAAAAGGCTTTCGCTCCAAGGTCGCCTGGCAGGAACGATTGCACGATCAGACCTTGCTCAACGAGTGAATAGCATCTATCCAATGTTCGAGTGCGGGCACAACTGCATGTGGGTCTTTCGCCCCATCGTCGGCGATACGCAAGGCGACCATCGCTTCCCACCATGGATTGGTTGTGAACGCCGCGACTTCTGCATCAGTGAGATCGCCACCTTGTGCTGCCAAGGTCATGATGCTGTCTTCAGACAGCAGTGCTCGATATTCCGGTCGTGTTGTCACTAAAAATCTCTTGGCCGGAACATGACCTTCAATTAAGGCTGCGACACGATCGCCCAGAATTGGACGCACCGCTTCGGCGCCCATCGTGGCATGACGAGGCTGACCAGGTCCGTCCCACGGGTGTGCCAAGTCATGAATCAATCCGGCAACTTGCAGTTCAATATCTGATGGGTCAGATTTCTCGAGTAAAGCCGCACACTGCAAACCGTGATCAAGTTCAAAGAATTTGTCGCTCTCGGCCGACACCGTGGTCTTGAGAACCACCAGGTGATCGACTAGTTCTTGACTGTTAGTAAACACGTGCATGACTTACTCCGTGACCTTGAACGAATTGCTATGTTTACGGTACGCCATCGAGATGACATTGAGGTAACGACATGCGCACCGTGGGCTGAATTACTGACCGAAGACTTGAGGCAACCATTCTTCGAGTCGCATCAACATTTCGGCACCGCTATCCGACAACAGGTGTCCGTCGCCTTCGCACACAACCACCTCACCACTGCCGGCCATGGCCGCGACAATCTCGCTTGATTGCATTGGCAAGATCTCGTCCATATCTCCATGGAACAACAACAGTGGTCGGCCGCGTAAGCCAGCAGCTACTTCACAACCAGCCGACTGAGTCGCAAATGTAACAACGCCGGCAACTTCATCCATCACAACGCCCACTCGCACGGCGACTGCACCGCCAAATGAATGGCCCATCACCACGACTCGTTGCGCTCCGGCATCGGCTGCCAACTGAACGGCGGCCGCAACATCTAACGAACACATATCTAGATCGTTTGGTCGGCGATATGACACCCGTAAAACCGGAACACCGCGAGCCGCCCAAGTGTCACCCAACTCTTGATACAAACCATCAGCAGGTCCGAGTAGTCCACCCATGGCACCACCACACGCCACAATTGCTGCGGGTTGTACCGCCACCCCAGCCGGGACTTGATGCCACATGATCGTCACCAGTCCGCGCATCGTGAATAACTCAACGTGGCGTAAAGATGAAGTAATCATGACGCTTTGCGAGGCAATGACCCCG
>Ga0209358_10002306_pt1 | contig 14588 bp, 11 predicted proteins | sample LauGreFa1BDMLBSN_2_FD_187574 | JGI IMG/M metagenome (GOLD analysis project Ga0209358, IMG submission 187574) | Freshwater lake microbial communities from Lake Michigan, USA - Fa13.BD.MLB.SN (SPAdes) (version 2) | ecosystem: Environmental > Aquatic > Freshwater > Lake | place: Lake Michigan, USA... | reverse complement strand
GTGAAAAAAGTCCTCGTTTGAAATGCCCGTTGGTCTATTTTGTCGCTTCCATAAGACGTTCATAACTTATTCGTCTGATATTTTCTACGTGGATTGTTTCACAAGCCGAACCTGGAACATATGTGCCGAAACCTTCAACGGCACCTGATAATAATTCTGGACTTATGGTCTGAACAACAAGGTCGATGTATCGCCCATTATCAACGCCTATACATAATAATGTTAGGCCATGTGAAATGCGACCCGTGGCAACCAAACCGTTAAATGTTGCAAGAATCTCCTTATCTTCAGGATTTTCTTTAAATACCTTTACGCTACAGCCTGGAAAGAAACATGGTGTAAGCCAGTATCCAAGCTTTATCATGTCTTTTCGAATCTGCTTCGCTGTATTTTCATTACAAAGAAGTAGCTGTTCTCCACCTGTTGCTGGGACTAATGCCGGGTGACCATTTCTGCTACCAAGTTTATAAGGAGGCGATGAACGCGATAACAATAAACCCGTCATGCGGGCTTCACGCATGTGAACCCATTTTGCGTAATCACTATTGCAATGGTTTAGTGTCGCTGTCCAAAACTCATGTGGGTGTCTAGCTTTAAAATATGCTAGACGCCAAACTAGAAATGCGTATGATAGTGCGTGAGACTTACAGAAGGAATATTTTGTTAATTGATTTAAATCCGCCAAAAGGGTGGTCTTTTTAACACCTGTAACGCCGACTAGGGCTAGTTGCATTTCAAATGCGTCCACGTCACGACCCTTGGCAAACTTTTTACGCCAGCGGTCTCCAATTGCTGGTTCGCACGATAATATTGCACATATGCGTTTGATTGCGTCGTCGTCGTAGACTATTTGGCGTTCTTTATCGTTTGAAGCAAGGGTGCCTTCGTTGTGCTTTTTCACGTAGTTGCGTTTACGACCGCCTTCAGCAGCAGCTGGGCGAATTAGAGCAAGCGCCAACCCAATTTCCTCAATTGTTTGAGGACGCATGTCAACAAATAAACGTCGCATGCCACGGCTTTCACCAAATGTAAGACCGATATTTTGACCGTCGCTAAATATATTACGGATTTGTGGAATCCATGTGGTAGGAATAGGCGACCATAAATCTTGTGTATCACCAGTTCCACCAAGCATCTTACATACTTCAATCGCTTGAGCTAATCCGCGATTGCTAAGAAGGTCTATCTTTATGTAACCGCTATCTTCCGTTTCATCCTTATCTAAGCTAATCTGACACAAGGTTGTTTTCGGGTCGTGTTCCAGCGGGATTCGCTCCTTAAGTATTAGTTCTTTTGGCACTTTTTGGTCAAATATCACAATACCACCGCAGTGTAGCGAAGTACACCGCTCTTTTCCCTCTAGATCCTTTGCCTCTTTGCGTACAGCTGATACATTTTCGTATCCCACAAGTTCGCCGACCTTAAAGTTTTTCGGAATACGACCCCTGAAGCCTGTTCGGCGAACAGCTTCACGTAAGGCACTTTTTTCCTGAAACTTAACATGGTTACTAATACGTGCGACACGCTCTGGATAAGCTTTTGCAATGCGGGCGTATAGCTCGTCCCTGCGATTATAAGGAACGTCTATGTCAATGTCAGGCATGTCCGTGCGACAATCATTCATGAAACGAGCAAGTTCTAAATCGTATTTGATAGGGTCGCTATCCGATATTCCCAAAAGCCAGCAAACTAGCGATGAGCCGGCTGATCCACGAATCACATGCGGTATGTCATTCATGAATCCCATAATTGTTTGAACCTGTAGAAATACATTAGTGAAATTGTTTTTATCTATAAGTGTCAGCTCCTCTTTTAACCGTTTTTGGTATATAGGGTTGGTTGGCATGTGACGAATAAACATCGGTGGAATAAGATTAATAGCTGTCATTTAAAGAATCTGTATAAGTGGGTTATATTTCATTTTTTTGTATTATTAAATAGATGGATACAGGGGAATTTACAAAACAAATAGATTTTAGTAAATACGGATTGAACTGGAATATTGATGAAGAAACTACGGACATTCCCGACTCATTTTCCAAAAATATATCTCAGGTGGTGATGGCTAACAGAAAGTTAACTATAACAAAGCCTTCGGGTGAAAGTTTAGTTCTAAATTTGGGAATCAAATTGGGGGAAGGAACCTTTGGTAAAACTTATAAAATATCTGAAAATATCGACGGCAAACCGGTTGTTGTTAAAATAATCAATTTTAATGAAAATGAACACACCGAATCTTCCAAGATAGAGACTTTAAAGGATACAGTAAAGGAGGTGTTTATGCAGATATTGATATATGAGGTTTCTAAAGATTTAGAGTTCCCTGAAATTGGGCTGAATGGGCCCTTCTGTGCCAGTCTATTTTATTTTGGGAAAGATAACTATCATTTGTATATTTTTATGGAACAAATGGAGAAAAATATTTATGACCTAATAAGAAAAACCCCTGAATCTAAACTAATCATTGCGACAACTTTACAGATTTGTAAGATTTGCGAAGTATTATATAATACAATAGGTTTTAATCATAGAGATTTAAAAGGTGATAATATTATGTATAAAACAATAAACGGTGTGAAAAATGTGCGACTAATAGATTTTGGGTTTTCTTGCGTTAAATATAGAAAATTGGAAATTGATGTGTCTTCGGAACTGGTTATACATTGCCGTTCACAATCGAGAGATTTACATTCTTACTTATATAATTTATACTGGTATATACTAAAATATACAAAATCAGATTTGAAAAGGATTATATACATACTGATGTGCTCAGACCAGGATATGCCAAAAAGTTGGCGCAATACTTATTCGAAATTTAATAACTGGGAATCTGAAGATAGTCCAACAAGATCATTAAATCTTGTGCCCTCAGTTCTTTATGAAATTTTGCTAAGTCTACAAAATAAGAGGTGCAATAATGATACATTCGACGCAGATTGGGTTTTAAAGTTAGTTAAAGTATACAATAGCCAAATAAAATATCTAACGGATGATGAATGTAAACAATTAAATTTGCCTGATACATTTTTTGATTCATACATTAAAGATAATATATTGAAAATATGGATGGATACTAATGGAAAAGATACACTAATTTATTCTTTTAAATATCACCTACCCACTTCCGATTATGTTCGTGAAAGGGCTTATATGAGCATAGATGAAAAAAAATTTCCAGAAATATTAGATAATTTTGTCGAGAAGATGGAGTTAAGCGGGGAGATGCCTGTGGACAAAATGGGTGAGACGCTATTTCACAAAATATGCAGATATCCAGACACCCAAAAACTTAGTACCATTCTAATTCGTTTATTGAATAATAGTGAATGCGTACAATTTTTAGCTAAATACAATAAGGAAAACTTAACGTCTTTTGAAATTGCGTATGATAGCAATAACGAGTTTGTATTAGAAGAAATTATAAAAAGATACCCTGTCTTTTTATGCACATTGAAATTGGCAAATTTGGAAAATAATAGACTACTAATTTTTTTTAAAAAATTGCCTAATTTGACAAAATACCTGACGATCCGATTTTGGAAAATTAGCACAGGGGAAAATATTTTACACTTTATTGTTATAAATGACAAGATTCGAAACCGCGATGATATGATTACGAGTGTTTTGAATACAAGTGTAGCAAACGAACTTATTACCGATTCAAGTGAAACGACCTCACCACTTGTGCTGGCATTCAAACACAAATATAGATTTGCCTTAGAAAGCATGATTCAGAAGATTTATCCAGGAGCTAAAATAGAAAGTAAAGATATACTGTTCACGTTTATAGATATTGATGACTATAAACTATTTAGAAATGTATCTAAGTATATAGATTTATCAGACAAGGATTATAAAAAAGAAGATGGTTCAACGGCCCTTATTCAAGCTGTTAAACAAAATAAATTAGAGCATGTTAAAGTTCTTTTGGATATAAATGTGAAAACTGCTATACAGGATAATTTGGGTAAAACGGCATTACATTATGCCGCTATAAATACATCTACGCTAAGTGGAAAAAATAAAGATAATGCCTTTGATATAGTGAGATTACTTGTAGAAACCAACCCAAAATTACCAGACATAAAAGACTTTTCAAAACCTGCTATGGGACCTGGAAATCCTACATATTCCACCGACCCTGCTGTAAGAAAATATATTAAGGATAGAAAATCCGGAATATTTACGCGGAAAAAAAATACTAACTTGAAAAAGGGAGGTCGACTTACAAGGGTGAATGTTTTTTGATCTGAAAAATTTAATGTATTTAATAGTTTACCAGCCAGTACCGAAGTTAAGTACACCCAAATGGGTGTACTTAACTTCGGTACTGGTCAGTATTTTATAATTTATATTATGTAAAAACTACAAAATATAAGTTGAATAAATGGTGTTAAATCAAACAACTGTGCTCGCCTGGATAATTCATACGGCCTTAATAGTAAAGTGTCTTAAACTTAAGTACACCACGCTTAAAGGGACACACTTAACTTCGGCACTTCACGCCATGCTTTCGGTGTCTACCGGATAGACATACAAAACGACCCTGTTTCTCATTCTTATTAATACGGCGTCATGGCACATTTATAGTATTATAAAATAACATAATATAAATTGGCGGGCTCGACCCATACTTATCTAAAAACCCTTGTTATTTCTTAATGTGCGTCTAGCTTTGTGTCGCCTTCTGTAAACCTTTGTGCTTCTTTTTCCACCCATTTCAGGAGATGCTTGTATTAACGCCAATACCTTTGGATGATTATATGGATAAACTTTATTATATATTCCCCCTATGTAACTATATATTGATGTACACTTAAGATTGTTATTTAAACATTGTTTTGTATAGTCTAATACTTTACATATATAGTTGCCTGCCAGAATATATTTGGAATATAGACCATAGGGAGTTATATTGTCAGTAGTTGTTAATAAAATGGGGATAAACTTATTTTTAAGCTTGAGTGGGGCTGTGCCACTTGTGGATTCGACGTCTAGATTGTACTTCATGAAGTATAAAATAACATCTTTGTGAGAGTTTCGCATAGGTTGATGAAACATGGTGGGGCTTAGCGGAGGTGGGCTCCAAAATACTGGTGCTGGTATAACTACGGAACCCAGCTTTATTTTATAAATATCGCCAGTTAGTGTTGTACTATCGGGTGGAGAATTATCTAGAAACTTATAGTCTTTATATACTAAAACAGGATCTTCGGGACTTGGAAAAGCCGCCTGTACGCTTTTGGAAAATTTAAGAAGCCTGGAGTCTCTGGTGTTCATAGCTATACCACACCTGTTATGTAAATCTTTCGCATAGCTGTGAAACGGCTCTATTTGTTCTTGGCGATAGGCATCGTTAATATGGGTTTTGATACCTTTTACAAACTTGTACTGTTCCTTTTCCGAGTCATTTCTTGGGCGGTCTTTAGGATTGTTGGGATTCCAGGGATCCATGTACTTTTTGAATTCCAAATATGTATCTACCTCTTTTAGCCTTTCCAGATTAGCGTTAAAGTATTTCTGTAGTTCAAGATGAATAAACGTCATCTGTAAATAATCAACGCCAGTTATAAACGAACGCCCGTTTTGAGGGTACTGATGTGTTGGCAACCCCATCTCTTTTGTTATTGGAATAAGAGCACCTTTATAGTATGCCGGCGTTAAACCTTCCGATAATACAAATTCTCTCCAAAATCCCATTTCGCTTCGGGATTTATAAGCACAAAGATTTAGGGTTTCGCCTTTTTTATCCGTGGAGGAGAAGCTGATGTGGATATAATTACCCTGTTTCCATTTGTTCAGGGCTCTGAATGTTACGCCGTTTAGGGTTATAGATTCTATGCTATTCATCTATTTTAGAGTGGTTAATTTATTACTTTTACATCTTTTTCTAAAAATAAAGCTTACTAAAGTGAGCTTTGTTTTTATACACGAGCTTTGTATTTTCTGTTAAAATTGTAGTTTGTCCGAACTACCGGTCAGTACAGAAATTTTACCCCACAATGGGTTAAAACTTCGTGTGACCGTAGCTGTGTTTTTTTTGCTGATGTAAATTATTAAAAACTTTAGACCGGGACTCATTTTAAATTGACGTTTTGACAATAATTCTTACAAGAGTGAGCAGGGTTGTTTTATCTGAAAAATTTAAGGTATTTTATAATTTATATTATGTGAAAACTACAAAATATCAGTTGAATAAATGGTATTAAATCAAACAACCCTGCTCGCCCGGATAGGAATTATTGGCAAAATTGTGAACATTTTGAACGAAACACTGGCTACCAACCCGCGAATTTAACCGAAGGTGCTGGGTATGTGTGTAAACTTATCGGTTCAAACAGCTCTGCTTGTCCTAGCCTATACTTCATCAAAAATAGCAACTATTACTATAATAATTTTTAAGAATTGTTGTTAAAATTGGCACTGGTCGTAAATAATTTTTATTAATTGACTTGACCAGTTATATGATAAGTTAAGTTTGTGATGTTTGTTTTCGGTATGTTTTGCTGTTTCTATTCTTACCCTTGTTTTTTTTACTACCACCCATAATTTTTTTACCGAAAATTGAAAGTGGGGCTACAGTTGGTTCTAGCCCACGTTCTTTTGCTGCTTGTATGGCTACGTCTTCACAACCAGAGCCAATTCATCCGGAACCAAAACCATACGGAGCGATTTTTTGCATAATAGCTGCTTTTGCCAGTTGGTTTTGTCTCATTGCTCCGGGATTCGCTGCCTGCCATTGGCCTTTTTGAGATATTGCCGATGGCGTCTGTCCCATTATACTACTATAATACTATTTTAATTTTAGACCGATGAAAATTTCAAACCGGTACAACGAGAAAAGAATTCGGTAGCAAAAATTTCTAGAAGTGCCCGTTTCATATGTTTATTGGTCTAAATCATTATGGCTATTTTCGTTTTCGTTTTGTATACAGCCAGTGACAAAGTTAAGTGCCCCAAAAGAGTGTATACTTAACTTTGGCACTTCGCGGTATATTGTTATGAATATAGATTTGCGAATATAAAATTTATAGAACGATTAAAGTGAGATAGGTCTAAAAATTGATGATGATAAATACTGAAACTAATATTTAAAATGACGGATGATTGCTCAATATGCCTTGAGGAAATTTCGGCACGCAATACTGGGCGTACAGAACTTACTTGCGGACATAAATACCATCCGCGGTGTATAGGGAAATGGTTGATTAAAAACCCATCTTGTCCGGAATGTAGAAACAAAACCGTTGATTTGGAAACGCCAGAAAAAGTGGGTGATTCACATACTTCAGTATCTTCTAATAATACAAATCTAGATTATTTCAATAATATATTTATTACACGAAGGGCATCTGCTGTCGTTAGGGCAAACCCCCAAGTGGCCGAGTCTGTTGCCGAGTCTGTTGCCGAGTCTGTTGCCGAGTCTGTTGCCGAGTCTGTTGCCGAGTCTGTTGCCGAGTCTGTTGCCGAGTCTGTTGCCGAGTCTCTTTTACAACAAAACATTGACTTTCCACAGAGGGATGTGGAACTTGTTGCTCAACAATCTGGTGTTAGCTTGAATGTTGCTCTAGCGGCATTACAACGCTATAACAGAGACATTGTTAATGCGATTATGTCGTTAGATCCACCAGAGCAACAAACTATGTCTGGTTTTTCTCAATATAATAGGAATGTATATTATGAATACAGTAATCCTGATAGCTTGTTCTTAGGGTTTGAGGAGACGCTAGATGAGTAGCCTCAGGCTATTTATCATTGTATTTAAAAAAGAGAAAAAAAAGACAAGAGGAAACCTATCCGGGCAAACATAGTTGTTTGATTTGATACCATTTATTCAACTTATATTTTGTAGTTTTTACATAACATAAATTATAAAATACCTTAGATTTTTCAGATCAAACAACCCCGCTCGCCCTTGTAGTTGTTTGATTTAATACCATTTATTTAACTGATATTTTGTAGTTTTTACATAATATAAATTATAAAATATCTTAAATTTTTCAGATCAAACAACACTGCACACCCTTGTAAGCTACTTGTTCTAATGACATATGGAAACATTACATTATTAACTGATATTTTATTTATGAAAAATTGATATTTAGCCATTAGCTACGTATTTTTCAAAATACATAAAATGAGTTGTTCCGCTGTTGCCGATATTGAATCACTTGGCTCGGCTTCCGGTCAGACAAGCGTTCAGTTTGAACAGCATACTAATTCTAAACAAAAGCCTATTTCAAAAGACATTCTAAACAGGTTTGTTAGGGAGTTTATGGATGCTGTTTCTTTGAAAAATGGCGTAGACTTGAAAAAGTCCGATATTGATAAAATATTCGAGGGTTTGCGTCGGGCTTATCGCATAATGCCGACAAAACACGATGTTCGTGTTGTTTACGAAGAGAACTTTACGATCGACCAATGCCTTTGATTTTCACTAAATGGCTGGTTAAAAGGGCGTCACGAGCCGATTCTGGTATTCTTGTGGCCACAATTACGCTTGCCCCGCATAAGTTTAGTTGTGAATACGATTGTTTCATGTGCCCTCAAGAAACTGACCTTGACGGAAATCGCACACAACCACGCTCTTATCTTTCAACCGAGCCAGCCATGTTGCGTGCCATTGCTTCCGACTTTGATATTAAGAAACAGTTTCAAAACCGTATTCAAGCATATAAATATAACGGGTGTATAAAAAGTGGCGATGTGCGGTCTAAGAAAATGGAGGTTATTTTATCCGGTGGAACCTGGCACAGCTACCCAAAAACGTATAGATATCAGGTTGTAACTGAAGTTTATTGGGCGGCAAATACTGTCAATGAAGTGCGACCTATCAAAACGCTAGATGAGGAGATTCTTGAAAATGAGACGGCTGAATACCGGATTATTGGATTAACCGGTGAGACCCGCCCAGATAAGATTACAAAGGAAAGCATTGTTGAGGCCTTGGAGCAGGGGTTTACGCGCTGGCAATTGGGAGAACAAACGGACAATAACCAAATTCTTATGCGTATAAATCGCAAGTGCTTTGTGGAAGATACTGTGCGTGCTCATCGCTTGTTGAAACAAGCCGGTTTCAAAATTGTGGCTCACCTTATGCCTGATCTGCCTGGGTCTAGTCCTATGCTGGATATTGAAATGTTCAAGAATTATCTTAGCAATCCAAACCTTCAGTTTGACGACGTCAAGATTTATCCAACCGCTATTTGCGTTTCTCCTACGCCTGACCGAATTGTCAAAAGCAGAATTGCCGACTGGTATAAAGAAGGAAAGTATACACCTTATGCTGAGATAAATCTTCAGTGGTTAATGGATGTCATTATTTACTATAAGGTGCGTGTACCGCCATGGGTGCGGATTCAACGCATTGTTCGTGATATACCTTCAAAGTCTATTACAGCGGGTTATAATAAGCTTAGTAACTTGCGTCAGGTTATACATGAGAAAATGGCGGTTACTGGACAGGTATGTAACTGTATATATTGTAAAGAAATTGGGGACAACGAACTTGACGATTCATTGACTCCGATACTTGTTGTTCGTAAGTATACTGCTTCTAGCGGGACTGAATATCATCTTTCCATGGAGGCTCATAAAATGAACATGGGACAACGGTTAAAATACATGGTAGACAGGGGGTTTAATTATGCGAACTGGCTTTTGACAGGGCGCTGGTCCTACTGGAGTGGAGCTTTAAGTAGCTATGTGGGCTTATACGGATTCTGTCGTCTTCGTGATGACCCCGACCCTGGTGGCGACTTTGTTCCTGAGCTTAACGGATGTGCTCTTATTCGCGAAGTCCATGTTTACGGATTTGCTCTGGGAGTAGGCACAGACGCCTTTGGTTCTCAACATCGTGGTTATGGCATGAGGCTTGTGGAGACGGCAGAGCAGATTGCTGCTTCATTAGGGTATAAGAAAACAGCTGTTATTGCTGGCGTGGGAACTCGTGAGTATTATAAAAATAAATGTGGGTATGAAAAGGGAAAAAACTACATGTTGAAAAATATCTCAGATTATGACTACAACACCCGTGTTAGAATGGCGATACTTGGTGTGGCTGGTTTCTTTCTGGCTAAAAAACTATTTAGCGTATAATAAATCGGCCAGTTGTTAAAACTGTGTTTGATAAATTAAAACAAAATATTTTTATATCTGTAGAAAATGAGACCTACCAAAATCAACATCTATTTATTTAGAAATAATGGACCAGAGGACGAAATAACTATAACTCCTATGATGAATTTTTTTAAAATTTTATATCATGACGGCCTTTCTAAGTCGTCGCACTTTATTTATGCCAACGAAAGCGAAACAATAGCCTATGTTGATGATATTTTTCTACTTCTTAGAGACGATATTGTTGACCCTTTTAGATTAGTACAATTTACTTTCCCCTGTTTTCCTTCTGTTTTATATAAAATTGCGGAATTTAACCCAGATATGCGTCAGGGAATTCGTGATAGATTAATATCAGTTTTGAGAAACTGGCCTGAGTCTATTTCAGATTATAGGTCTAATTTAAATGATAGTTCAACTTTACCCACGCTAATTTTTCCTGATTTGGATTATATTATTTAGAGATTCTTGTATAAAAGATATTAACGGGTTGCCTAAAAAAAGCCTAAACATTTTTTTGTTTATAAATAATAACAATGAACTGTGAAGACGTTAAAAATGGTGGCGTGATATATCCACAAAACGCAATGACATTAGATCCTGCTACAAAAAATTATAGTAATTGTGATATTGAGGGTTCGTTTTACACTATTGAAGAACCAAATGCTGATAAGAAACCTTTGAATGTTGTTGTAAATACTGTTGCGAAAAAATGACATTGGATTTTCATATGATTTGTTTTGGTATGTACCGTGAAGTGCCAAAGTTAAGTACTCCCCCTTTCAGTGGGGTGTACTTAACTTCGGCACTTCACAGCTACGGCCGTACAAAGTTGTACACCCTTTGGGTGTACAACTTTGGTACTAACCGGTAGGTTCAAAAATAGGTTTAAAAAGAGTAAGAATATGTATTTTAAATGGGTGCTGGACAAAGTGTGCCGCCTGAACTGTACGAAAAACAAATAACGGTCTTAACTGAGCAACTAGCTCAACAAATCAAAAAAGATAATTCATATAAATGTTTATGGGATAAGCCAGTACAGGGGCATTTAATATTTGAAAAAAGGACAGATGGTTCCTCTATAAAGGAGATTTATATCCCGCTTTGGGGCGTTGTTTTCTTCGAAAGTGGAGGTTTGATTAATATACGTAGCGAAAATAGACACCCTAACGGAAAATCGATTAATATAAGTGAAGCCGATGCGACATTACTTCACAACTTACATACTAAACAAAAAGCTGCCATCGAGGCTTCCGATTTGGCCATGGCGTCATTTTTTAAATACATAGGTTTCCCGAGCGAAAAAATCTGACCGTATATGGAATTTTTATTTGGTATTTATATTTTGTAGTTAAAACAAAATATAATTATATGCTAAGGACGTTAAATATAAGACATATACTTTATATTTTAACTTATCCGGGCGAGCAGAGTTGCTTGATTTAATACCATTTATTTAACTGATATTTTGTAGTTTTTACATAATATAAATCACAAAATATGTTAAATTTTTCAGATCAAACAACCCTGCTCACCCTTGTAGATGCGGTGTTATTAATTATTTTAAATTTAGTTTTTATGTAGATGGCATCGTCAACGGATAAAACAATTGGTTTTATAATATTAAGACATGTAAATAAACCTATAACAGACCAATATTGGATTAAGTGTTACGATTCTATAAGACGTTTTTATGCAGAAAATAGCATTATTATAATAGATGATGATAGCGATAAAGAGTTAATTTCTAAAAAGGAGTTGTATAAAACTACTGTAATTTATAGTGAATTTCCAAAACGGGGTGAAATACTACCTTATTATTATTATTTAAAAAATAGGTTATTTGACATTGCTGTTATTATCCACGATTCTGTATTTATACAAAAATATATGGACTTTAATGTCGATACGTATAGAATCCTTTGGGAATTTGAACATGATTGGGATCAGCATGAGGACGAAATGCGGATGATAAAGGTTTTTGAAGATGAAGCCCTGAAAAATTTCTACAATGACAAGAAATTGTGGAACGGGTGTTTTGGAGGGATGTCTGCGATTTCATACGATTATCTAGATTCTGTTAATAAATTATACAATTTGAATAAATTGCTGGATTTAGTGCTTACACGCTTTAATCGTTGTAGTTTCGAACGGGTTATTGCTGTTTTATTAAGTATAAATAGTAAACAACCGTCATTTTTTGGATATATACATAAATATATTCCTTACTGGACGCCGTATGAAGAAACAGAAAAATATAGGCATTTACCCGTTTTGAAAGTATGGACAAGTAGATAGCTGCGGTCATTTATAGTATCGACCAGTACTGAAGTTGTAATCACTTTGGGAGTACAACTTCATAGCAAAATTAATTAAAAGAGGAAGGATTTTTAAAGTTAAGCTCATTTGCCTTGTCAAGAATTGTATATTTTCCCAGATTATATTTATTAACCTTGTTAAGTTCAGTAAATGATGTATTTTTAGTAATATTTTGATCCTGTCCAAATCAGCTGATAAAACGGCTTCTAACAAAGTGACCATCTATAATATATTTTTTTTCCTGAGTGTTTGTAGGAATAATTCACACTATTCTAAACTTTATAATTTTCATATTTTTTTTCTATATCACTAAACGATCCTCTTTGGAACCCTATACGATGTTTAAAGCAATAAACTTTTGCCTGTTTGAATAACTTATTCCACCAAACATCAATTGCGTATAAATATTTATTTTTGGTTGAATCAAGTAAAGTTACTGCCTCTTTCATATTTTCTAAAAGCTTAGGGGCAAACAATTTATTAATTAAATAGCCTGATGCTGTTCCTGAATAAATGACTTGACTAAAGCCTTCATGTTCGGACTTTTCTGATTGTAACCCATTATGTGAACACAATAAAATATCATATTCTATGTTGTTGATGAAAAAACGGCGGAAATTTTCCCAATAATGATCCTTATTAACTGGTTCATAATCGTCTTCATAAATAATACAATTATTATGTTCACTTTTAATAAATTCTTCCAAGGCTTTAATATGGCTTTGGCCACAACCTAGTGTACCAAACTCTTTATTATATACTGCTTCTATTCTACTTATTTTTTCAAATGGAAAATCAGTTAATGAAAGCCAGTATAAAAATTCTTTTTTCCTATCAACACGATGCTCCAAATTTATATAATATATATGATCTATTTTATCCATTATTATATTGTGATTGTTATACATTTAACTATACATTTATTTAAGTCTGTTTGCTTCGCAAAGGAAATTATAGTTATATACATATTTTTAATCATATAATTATATAATTATATGCTTATATACTTATATATTTATATATTTATATATTTATATAAATATATATATTTCTCCGTGTAATGTCTACTTATCTGTAAAAAATTGAATATCCCTGTTTTTTTTTTGAAATTAAAAACACAAATGCCCATCAAAACCGAAGCAAGTTTTGCACGAAAGCCTACTGGTGACGCCCCTGGACTACTTGGGGTCAAAATCACCGGATTGCGTGCTGTTGAGGACTTTCGCAATATTCATCCTGGGCTTGTTCTGGACACTAGCTTGTCCATGGCAGGAAAGTCTATTGAAACGGTGTTGAAAACTGTGACGGGTCTGATTAACTGCCTTAACATTGGTGATAAAATCACCATTGTTGGGTTTGGAAGCAATCCGTATACGATTTTCAGTGCCGTCACAATCACGGCGGATCCGCTTCAGAAGTCCGCCATGATTGCAGATCTGACGCGACACCTTGTAGCAGACGGGGAAACAAACCTTCAGGATGCATTGCTACACATTGGAGCAATTAACCAGGCTGGGCCTCCTATGGACGTGCTTATGCTTCTTAGCGATGGCGATGTTACAGGAACCGGTATTAAAACGGCAACAGGACTTTATTCCATCGTAAAGTCCTGCTTTGGGGCGACCCCTATGTATACCATTGGCTATCGTAATGGATACAATGCCGAACTTATGGAGGCGTTTGCTAAGCGATCCCAGGGTAGTCACACGTTTGCGGAAAATGAGCTGGCTATGCCTGTTGTGATTGGCGATATGATCGGTGGGCTACAGTCTGCGGTCGCAAACGAGTTAATACTGACCTTTCACGCAGCATTTATGTGCCGTGAGCCAGATACCATTGTAGGCGAACCAACCTTAAAGATAGGCACAATTATTGCAGACAAGCCTATGTGGGTTTTGTTTGATGTTCCGCTGGGGCTTGAAAATTCGCCACTTTTGCTCAACTACAAGGAGGACGGCGTTACAAAGACTGCCACGTTTACCCCTATTGATGGGCAGTGCGATGAACTTGAAATCCTTGAGCAGGAAAATCGCTGTATGGTTGGTGTTGCTCTTAAAAAGGTTAAGGAGGCTATGATGCGGCATAAGCTTGATGAGGCAAGGGAGCTTTTGAGTGCATGTCTGACTACGATTTCTTCCAGTCGTATG
>Ga0209358_10002305_pt1 | contig 14592 bp, 17 predicted proteins | sample LauGreFa1BDMLBSN_2_FD_187574 | JGI IMG/M metagenome (GOLD analysis project Ga0209358, IMG submission 187574) | Freshwater lake microbial communities from Lake Michigan, USA - Fa13.BD.MLB.SN (SPAdes) (version 2) | ecosystem: Environmental > Aquatic > Freshwater > Lake | place: Lake Michigan, USA... | reverse complement strand
AGCAAAGTGGGTAGTAAATCAATGCTGCCAGATAGGTTCTCTATTTTTTGAGATGCTTTGATGGTATTTTTCCATTGTATGATTAACGGCGACCTTATGCCCCCTTCATCAGTGGTGCCTTTGATTCCTTTCATACCTGCATTCCATCTATTGCCATTAGGACCGTTATCAGAAAAATAAACGATGATAGTATTTTCAATTAAATTTAATTTTTCTAACAATTCTATAATCTTACCTACATTCCAATCTAAATTTTCATTCATCGCTAATACAGCCTTTGTATGTTCAATATCTTCTTTATTAGGTACTGTTCCTTTTTGTACTAATATTTTATCTTTATATTTTTGCCAGTATTCATCTGGAACCTGCATGGGGCTGTGTGGTGTATTATATGCGAAATAAGCAAGGAAAGGTTTTTTTTGGTTTTGTTCTATAAAATCTAATCCATGTTGTGTTAAATTATCTGTGATAAACCCCTTTGCTTGAACTATTTTTCCATTCATTTGCAATTGAGGATCAAAATAGTTTCCTAAATGCCCAATCGTAAATCCGTAAAATTCTTGAAACCCTCTTGCATTTGGATGATAAGGTCCTTGCGCACCATTATGCCATTTTCCAAATAGCCCTGTTGCATAACCCCGTTTTTTAAAAATATCAGCTATGGTAACTTCATCCAAGTTTAATCTTTCTTTACCAGAAGCTACTCCATTCACGCCGCCTCTTAGATGGTATCTACCCGTAAGGAACTCTGCCCGAGTTGGAGAGCAAACGGGGCTTACATAAAAGTGGTTAAAAAAAGCACCGCGCTTTGCCATTTGATCTATGTTCGGTGTAGATGCCGCCTGGTTTCCAGTAAGACCAAGATCGCCCCAGCCTTGGTCATCAGCAAGTATGACAACTATATTAGGGGGTTGAGAAGCGGAAGGTTGCGCAAAACTGATTGTGTAAAAAAGAAACAGTAAGGCTACCTTAATTTCATATTTACGGGATCCCATTTGATAATTTTTTTAGTAAAATAACTCTCATTGCAAGCTAATGCAGGAGCTGCTGCTCTAAATCCAAAAACCGCATCTTCTGTTACTGGCTTGCCTGTTCTTACTGCATCAAAGAAATTTGTAAAATGATCTAAATTAGCATTATACCCCATGGGTGCTTTAAAAATAATATCTTCTTTTGTTTTTCTTTTTCTTTGATCTACTGTCCATTTTGCATCATACTCTTTTTGCATTTCTTCTTGTATACTTTTTGAGAAAGTAAATAAAGAATCGCCCCCTCCACCAATACCAGGCGCCTCAGGCATGATGCTATGTTTTATAGTAAGATTATTACCAGCTACTTCTATAAGCCCTTCAGAACCCACTAATCTTATTACTTCTTGACCACCAGTACCACTAATAAAATTCACTTGCAATGTCATTAAGAAAGCAGCATGCTCTTTAGTTTTTGGATATTGTAGCACACCTGACATTACATCTGGTAAATTTCTACCATCATTCCAGTAACTAAATTGACCTGTGCTATAAATATTTTCAGGGCCATAAGAATTGGTGATGAAATGTGACCCACTTAATAAATGCACAAATAAATCTCCTGCCACACCTGTGCCAACTTCTTTAAACGCTCTCCACCAGAAAAATTTCTTGGCATCAAATTCCATTTTGGCGGTAGCCTCAATAAAAGTGTCCCAATTTGTGGTCATGGCATTTGCATCTTTAGGTATGGTATACTCCCAGGCACCAATAGAACTTTGTCTGTCATATACTGCATTGACCATATTCAATTCTCCAATTTCTCCTGCAGCCAATAATTCTTTTGCTTTTGCATAACCAATACTGCTTACTCTTTGGCTTCCTACTTGTAATACTTTACCCGATTTTTTTACAGCTTCTATCACTGGAACACCTTCGCTAATTTTATAAACCATTGGTTTTTCACAATACACATGCTTACCTTTTGCTAAGGCGTCTATTGTAATACGTGCATGCCATACATCGGTAGTGCAAATTAATACGGCGTCAATATCTTTTTTGTCTAGTAAATCCTTATAATTAATGGTGGTATACAATTCTTTTCCAAATTCTTCTCTTGCATTTTCTAACCTTCCAGTATATAGATCACAAATACCTGCTAATTCAACACCAGGTACTTTGAGTGCTGTTCTTAAATCGTTGTGGCCTTGTATGCCATATCCGATAACACCAATTCGTATCGTATCGTTTGATGAAATTTTTCTATTATATATTAGCATACGTTCTTCCGCATGCGCATTTGCTGCCAAAGAAGATAGGGGCGAAGCGGCTGCTAAAAAACTAGTTACACCAATTTGTTGTAGAAATTTTCTTCTTGAATTTAAACTGTCGTTTTTCATAGGTAGAATTTATTAATTTAAATATAGCATTCAAACATTGTCTAGCTTACTTATTTTTTGGGTGCTGGGAGAAAACCACTCTTGCTTAGGTCTTCAAATAATTTCTTTACTTTTTCTGTACCGTTTAAAGGATTTATGTCATAGTAAAAGTATAGTTCTTCATCGGTTCTATGCATGGCATTTTCTTGAATAGCTCCTTGTGATTTATATTCTGCAATTGTCCAGTCTGCTACAATTTTGTAGCTTAATTTATCGTTTTCAGCAAATCTATAGGCCCTATTTAATCTAAATGGAGGAACATTCGTATTAATTTTACTTATGTCAATGCCTGGTATTCCTGTCAAAACAGGGTCGGCATTACCATTCATCTTAGAGGCTCCTGCAATAATAATTGGCTTCTTACTGCCTTTATAACGCTCAACTGCTCTTAGGCCCATGATAACAGAAGTAATATGGTGACCATGTTGTCCTGTTCTTGGAGACATAGTAATAATAAAATCATATTCTCTTTCTGCAAGTAATTTGTCTAATCTTTTTTCGATGTAACTAATATCCCAATTTTTACCATATAAATAAGGCTCATAATTAGTAGAATAAAGGTCGTCTGGTTGTTCCATAAAATAAATATTTCTTACCCCAAGTATTTTAGCAACATTTATTATTTCTTGTTTTCTAATAATAGCAATATGGGTTCTAGCTACAATGGAATCCGTCAAGTTTATGCCATAATAAATTGCGCCTAGTTGTGCATCCGCAAAACCCCCAGCACCATCAGTCATTACAGCCATATCAACAGTGCCTTTCAATTCTTTGGTTATTTTAAACATTGCAACAGAAATGGAACTCTCATCATCTGGATGTGCAGTAATTACCAATACTTTCGGACCTTGTGCAGAAGCAGACAATCCAATAAGTAAAAACGATAAAAAGAAAATAGTTTTTTTCATAAATAAGTTTTTTGTTAAAAATTAAATATAAGATGCCATGAATTATTAATCGATCTAATTTAGTCTATACAAGTTATAAAGTTTTGCATCTGAGGCAATTTTAATTTTTAATTCCACCCCGCACCATTTCCTGTATTTGAATTCGCAGGTTCGGTCTAAGCTATGGCTTTGACCTCCTTAAATTGCTTTATGGATGCAGCTACAATAAGATGATTGAGTATGTAACTATTAGGAGATTAATGAATTAGGTAATGAAAAGCAAACCGATATTATGATGAAACTAGCATTATAAAAAACTTATAGCAAGGCTTTAAATAATTCTTCTAATTTACGCTCATCTAATTGTCCATTGGTTCTTACACTACTGCATAAGTCAATGCCATATGGTTGCACATGATCAATGGCCATTCTAATATTGTCTTTATTAATGCCTCCTGCTAAATAGGTAGGAATACTAATATTTTCTCTAATTTTTTTACTTAAATCCCAGTTATGTGTTTTGCCTGTTCCTCCTAATACCTTGGTAGACAAATTAGGATTACCACTGTCTAGTAAAATAGCATCTACCCATTCTGCTATTTCAATAGCTTCTTGAACAGCCTTCTCATCCAACACATGAATTACTTGAACCAGTTTAACATGAGGTATGGCTTCTCTTATTTTATGATATTCACGGCCACTTAAGGCATCAACCATTTGAATAGTAGTTGTATTGACTTTATTGTGGTGTTCAATAATTGCTTCAGCTGTTGTTTCACTGGTTAATAAAAAACTATCAATGGGAGGAATTACGGTTTTGGCTATACTATTAATAAGTTCATCTGTGATAATGCCAGGGCCACTGGGCATTCTTCCCACCAAGCCAATAGCTGCGGCGCCATACCCAATAGCTAGTGCAGCCTCTTCAATACTACTAATGCAACAAATTTTTACTTTAACCATATCATTTATGAACTGAATTCATAAATTAAAAATAAGAAAATAAATCCTTAATTTTAAAGATGACTCGCGAAACATATTATTTTAATGACGACGGCGTAATTCCTAATAATAAGCTTCCTGTTATAGTGTATCAAAAGGTGATTGATGTAAAGGATGCCTCTGATTGGTTAGAAAATACTTTTAAAAAAAATAATTGGTTAAATAATTGGCGAGATATTGTTTTGCCCTATGATCATTTTCACAGCAATACACATGAAGTGCTAGGACTAGGCAGGGGAAAAGTTTCCTTAAAAATTGGCGGGGTGAATGGGAAAATATTTGATTTAAATATGGGAGATGTACTTATTATTCCAGCAGGAGTAGGTCATCATTCAGTTTCCGCACATACTAATTACCAATTTGTGGGTGGTTACCCAAACGGGAATGATTGGGATTTAAAAACAGGATTAGAGGAGCATGAAAGAACAACAATATTGAAAGCAATTTCAAATCAAGCAATACCAGACAAGGACCCTATTTTCGGACAGGAAGGTTTACTGTTTGCAAAATGGAAAATTTAAAATTATATACTATGAGCCAAATACCATTTACACATATCAATTGGACTGCTATTGAAAAGGTGGAATACAAAGGAGATACAGGCATTGCTTTTTGGCAAACCATTCAATATCCTGGTCTTCGCATTCGTTTGGTTGAATATTCAAGTGATTATTTAGCAGACCATTGGTGTCAAAAAGGACATATTGTTCATTGTCTAAGCGGAGAGTTTATTTCTGAATTGAGCACAGGAGAAAAAATTAAACTTGTAAAAGACGACAGCTACGTTGTTTCTGATGAAGCAAGCTCACACCGTTCTGTTTCAGCCAATGGTGCTAAGTTACTTATTATTGATGGAGATTTTTTAAAATGATAGGTAAATAAAAAGGGTCTGCAATATAAAAATTGCAAACCCTTCAAAAATATCTTCAGTTAATTATTTTTTATCATCTGTAGACATCATAGCAGATCCAATTAATTGCCACTTACCATTTCTTTCCATAAAGGTATCTGTCCAATTAAAAGTACCAGAAAAATCAACCCCTTTTTTATCTTTTCCTTTCATTTGTTGCGATCCAACTATAACTGCAATATTTGGAGCATAGACTGTAACAAACATGGGGCCAGCTGTAATATCAGTAACTGTATAAGTTGCAGCAGCTATATCTTTTAAATATTCTTCTTTATTTTGCATAACTCCTTTATCATTGCGCCCAAGATAATCATCAGCTAAAATGTCTTCGCTAAATTTATAACTGTGGTCTGCCCCTAAATTAGCTTTATTCCAATCTTCTTCAATGCCTTTTATCGTTGCTGTGATTTGTTCTTTATTAAGCGTGTCTGTTGTTGTGGTTCTACTTGAGCCTGTTTTGTTGTCAGCGCTGGTACATGCGAGAATGGTTGCCGACATGAATACAATAAAAAATATTTTTTTCATAAAATGATTTTTAGAAATAGATTATAGTCCATTTCAATGATTAAATAATTGAGTAAGAAATGATAGTGATGACAAGAATTGTAAATAGCATTATTGCTTTAGAATTGCAATAGATTATGAATTTTACTTTCATAATGTAAGTAAAATATTCCAATTAAGTAAAGCGAAGCTTAGAAATTGCCTAACTCATTGATAGACAAAGAAAATTTACCTGTCATTCAAGCCAACACCTAAACCGAACATTGCTGCTACTAAAGCAAGGTGAATGATTAACACCGCTTTTTGCCATGTAGGTCTTTCATTCCATTTTTGTTCTGGACTGAATGGATCAAATGCCAATCCTATACCCAAGGATGCAGCTGCTTGAACATAGTCTTTAGAGAAAATGGCTTGGTATGAGCCTAATAGTAAAAAACCAATGTAAAGATACTTGCTGAATGGTGCGTTCATTTTGAGTCCGTTTGATTTAGAGCAAAATTAAAAAAATAATTCATTTTTAGAAAGGAAAAGAATTGAAATTAATTAACAGAAACCTCAACATTTTTTCCTAGTCCAAATTCAAGCAGCCTGTATAAAGTAGAAAGTTGAATATCTGTTTTACCATTTTCAATTCTAGAGATAAAACTTTTTTTGGCGCCAATCTTATCCGCTAATTGCTCCTGAGTCATTTTTGCATTTTTTCTTTCTTCTTTTATTAACTCTCCTATAAGATAGGCTTTAGCCTTTATTTCAAACTCAGTTCTCCTCTCTGAACCTTTTATACCATAACGTCCAGTTAAATGCTCATTAAAATTTGTGCTCTTATTTTCTTTCTTTGCCATTACTTGTTTATTTAGTCGTACTAAAATATTCTTTCATTAATTTATTCGCCAACTCTATTTGTTGTGATGATGTTTTATTTGATTTCTTTTGATAACCATTAAATAAAACAACTATTTTCCCTTTATCAAAACAACAGAATATTCTAAAAATATTGCTGCCATGTTCAACTCTTATTTCATACAATCCTTTTTGTCCTTCTATATGTTTTAAAAACTTCTCTGGAACTTTATCGATATGAGTTAGTAAGAATAAAACGTAATCAATTTTTTCTTTAGCTTTCTCTGATTGCTTATCAAAAAAGTCATGAAAATGATTTCTATAAAAAACCAGCTCTCTTACTTGATTCATTGAATCCCTCGTTTACAAAGTTAACTTAAAATGGAACTTTAATAAAATATTTTAACTACTTTATTGAAAATAAATATCTGAAGGAAAATGAAAAGAAAACAGCGTATTTATACGCCGACAAGAAAACCCTAAGTCATTGATAAACAAAGAAAAAGCCCACACAAGAAATAACAGTAGTCTGCTGTAGCTAAATATTTAAAAGAATTTTGTATCTTATATTATCTAAAATTAAATATATGCAACAACAAAGATACCTTAGTCTTGATGTTTTTAGAGGATTAGCTGTGGCAGTTATGATAGTTGTAAATTCACTTGGAAGCTTTGATACAGCTTGGTCGCCACTTGTACATGCTTCATGGCATGGTTTTTCACTTACCGATTTAGTGTTCCCAACATTCTTGTTCGTGACTGGTAATGCCATTTACTTTAGTATGCAAAAATACGAAGCCATGGGCAGTAGTGCCGTGCTTAGAAAAATATTCAAACGATCTATTACTATATTTCTAATTGGATATATAATGTATTGGTTTCCATTTTTCAATATCACCGAAACCGGAGAATATGTATTCAGACCTTTGAGTAATACTAGAATACTTGGAGTGCTTCAACGAATAGCACTCTGCTATGCAATTGCTGCATTGGTGATTCATTATTTCAAAGCCCAAGGAGCAGTATGGTATATTGGTATATCACTTATCTTTTTTACGTTGGTTCAATGGGCATTTGGAGATTTTACTTTGCAAGGGAATATTGGACATAAAATAGATATGATGATACTGGGTGCACAACATCTTTATCAAGGAGAAGGACAACCATTTGATCCAGAAGGAATCTTAAGTACTATTCCTTCTGTTGTAAATGTACTAGCCGGTTATCTAACGGCACGCTTCATCAGTCAAAAAGGAAATGGTTATGAAACAATTGCAAAATTAATGATTGCAGGTGCGATATTATTACTTGCTGCACAATGGAGCGATCTTTTCGTACCAATCAATAAAAAGCTTTGGACCATTAGCTATGTATTTCAAACCATAGGTCTTGATCTTCTTATTTTACCCATTATCATTTTTGTTATTGATCATCTTGGTCAAAAGAAATGGACACCTTTCTTTGAGGTTTTTGGAAAGAACACGCTATTTATTTATATCCTATCTGAGGTGCTTGTCATTATGATGTACTGGATACCGAATGGTGCATATTGGCCAGTTGCGGGTAAGGCTCAACCCACAAGTGTACTTAGCTGGATTTACGATCATGTATTTAGAATAACTGGAGATTACACAGGATCATTTCTTTTTGGAGTATGGGTAATGCTCACTTGCTGGCTGGTAGGCTATATCCTGCATAAAAAGAAGATCTACATAAAAGTATAATAACATGAATAGAGTACAAGTAATTTTAACAACTAAATATACCTGCTGAAGTGTTATTGTCCTAGGGTTATTAATTTTAATTAGCTTTATAATAAATAATATATCCTATGAAAAAAACTTTTGTTGATGTTGACATATATGCATCAAGAAATATGTCTAAGGATAAGAATATTGATTACCAATTTTGGTTTAATAAAAGTATTGAAGAAAGATTAACTGCCTCTATAGCTATGATTGAGCTGTCTTTTAATACTAAGGATTTTGTGAAAAATAAAGTTGATCGTAAACAACTTTCATCCTATAAAAGAGCCTTTTAATGAATATGGATAGCTTTATCAATACCTCATAAAATAAATGCTAAAAAGTTACATTGAATTATTGCAATTTAAAGGTTGCGACCTCTGTGCTTTTCTTTTATAGTTTATAATAATTTATTAAAGTGATTTTAAATTCGATCCAATATCTTTACGATTCAATCCAATAGAACTATGAAAAAAATCCAACTCATTATTTTATGCTTGTGTATAGCTTGGAGTTCTTTAGCCCAAAATGCATACAACATTATTCCTTTGCCTAAATCTTTAAAACCTGCTGAGGGTAATTTTACGATCAAGAAAGGAATTTCAGTGTACATAAATTCAGATGAATTTAGTCCATCGGCTAATTTACTAGCCTTGCAAATTAAAAATGCGTCGGGTCAAACAGTTCCTGTTAAAATCGCTAAGTCCGCCTCTTCAGGAATAGTATTTAGCAAAAATGATGCTTTAGGAGATGAGGAATATCGTTTACAAGTGACGTCTAAAAAAGTAGAAATTCAAGCAAAAACTGGCAAAGGTGCTTTTTATGGTTTACAGACTTTGCTCCAATTGATGCCTGCGCCTATATACGGAAATGAGTTGTCGACGGTTGCTTTAACAGTCCCTAATTGTTTGATCGAAGATGCTCCACGTTTTAGCTACCGCGGTTTAATGCTAGACGTAGGCCGTTATTTTTTTTCAGTGGATGCGGTAAAACGCTACATCGATTTGATGGCTATTTATAAATTAAATACGTTTCATTGGCATTTGACTGAAGATCAGGGCTGGCGTATTGAAATAAAAAAATATCCTTTGTTGACCTCTATATCTTCGGTGCGGAAGGAAAGTATGTTGGCCCATTACCCGGACCAAAAATACGATGGAAAGCCACATGGCGGATTTTATACACAAGAGCAAATTAAGGAAGTAGTTGCTTACGCCACTTCCAAATATATTCAGGTAATTCCTGAAATTGAAATGCCAGGTCATTCGACGGCTGTATTAGCAGCCTATCCACAATTTGGTGCTAATGGGGATAAAATATTACAAGTAAAAACAAAATGGGGCGTGGCTGAAGACATCTTGTTTCCACGTGAAGAAACTTTTACTTTTTTAGAAGATGTGCTAACCGAAGTGATGGCATTATTTCCAGGTCAATATATCCACATTGGTGGGGATGAATGTCCCAAAATTCAATGGAAGGAAAGTCGTTTTTGCCAAGATTTAATTAAAAAATTAGGCCTGAAGGATGAAAATGAATTACAAAGTTATTTCATTCGCCGGATCGATAAATTTGTTACGTCCAAAGGAAAAAAATTATTAGGTTGGGACGAAATTTTAGAAGGTGGTATATCGCCAAATGCGATGGTCATGTCTTGGAGGGGAACTAAAGGTGGTATCGAAGCTGCGAAACAAAATCACGATGTTGTGATGTCGCCTAACTCCTATTTCTACATCGATTATTACCAATCGGAGGCTAAAACAGAACCCATCGCCATCGGTGGATTTTTACCTTTAAGCAAATGCTATTCTTTTGAACCAGATTTACCTGAATTGACGGCTGAGGAAGCGAAACATGTGGTGGGCATTCAGGCCAACTTATGGACCGAATATATCAGCAATCTACCTTATGCGGAGTACATGACCTATCCGAGAGCTTTGGCTTTATCAGAAGTTTCTTGGTCTCCCAAAGGATCAAAAAATTATGAGGATTTCAAAAAGCGTTTGAAAGGACATATGCCTTCGATGGATGCTTTGAAGATTAATTATTCCAAAGCATTCTTAAGTCAGCCATAAACAGGATCTCTTTATTTAGCAAAAAAGCCATCATTTCTGATGGCTTGTCCAGTGTGGCTCCCCTTTTCGACGAAAGATGCAACTATAATAGGATGATTGAGTTTGTGACTATCAAGAATTTATATCTAAAATAATTTAAACTCCTCTTTTTATTGCAAGAGCTATTTGACCAGAATGATAGGAGTTATGATATAGGATATGGGAAAATAGCCTCGCTTTTGATACAGGTCCAAAAAAAGGTGTTTCTACGATATCTGACCACCCCGAATTAGGAGTTGTTTCTATAATCTCTTCTAGCATTTTAAATCCTTCATCAATTAACTTTTTACTTTCCTCAAAATCATTTCCCTGTCCCTCATCTTGCTTTCCTAAGGTAGTATTTTGAACCTCACTAGGTTTACCAAAAAAATACCCAAACATAAGCATTGTCTCACCTATATGCCTATAAATGAACCCAACAGATGAGGTATTTTTATTTAATGATTTCGAAATATTCTCGCTGCTCACTAAATTCAAAGAAAAACTACAAGAGAGAATATTTTGTGCCAAAAGGTCTTTAAAAATTTCTTTCACAACTTAAATAATTTTGATTTTTATCCAAATAAAAAAGGTTACACTATAAAAGTATAACCTTTTTATCATTTGTGCTCCCATAAAGGGTGGAATGTTGCAGCCATTTTCATTGGCTGAACTTGCCAAAATCTAGAAATTAAGAGGTTAGAGTTATTTTAAATTTATGAGCGATAGCTTTTATTCCTAAAACTAAAGTTATTTATTAATTTCGTTAGAGCTAAATAAACATCTCCATTCGTAAAAAAAGAAGGTAAATATGGATAAAACAACGTTAACAAAATCGCTTGATGAAAATGCAGTTCAATTTATTGAATTGGTGAAAGGTTTAAATCAAGATGAATTTGAAGTTAATATACATGATAAATGGTCTGCAGGCCAAGATTTAGTTCACTTAATTAAAGTCCTGCAAATAGTCAATATCGGCTTTACATTACCAAAACCATTTTTACGTTTACTTTTTGGTATCAATAAAAATGATAGCCGCTCTTTTGAAAATCTCCAACAGCTATATAAGAACGCATTAGAAGGCGGGGCAAAAGCTCCTACAATCTATATCCCAAAACCAGTTTCATTTAATGAAAAAGAGAATTTGATTCAAAAGTATGCGTCATTGAATAAATCATTTATTGATAAATTGAATAGTCATACAACATCTGAATTAGATAGCTATCGATTACCTCACCCCATCTTGGGTAAAATATCCTTAGGAGAACTGGCTAGCTTCACTTCCTTCCACACGTCGCATCATTTCGAATCATTGAAGTCAAAACTAGGTCATTTGAACACCTAATTCAGATTTCTATCTTCAATATCTTCTATTAATTTTTTCCAAAGTGTGTCCTTGAATTTTCTGGAAAAGAAGCCCGCGTGTCCCATTTTTCTAATGCCCATTTTTTGGGGGCTAATTGTTTCTACTTCGATTTTGGCATTTTTAAAATAGCCTAGTAATTTATTTGCTGTGATTTCATTTGCAATGGGGTCATCATCAATTTGAATAGACTTTATAGGAATTAAGAACTTGTCAAAAAATAATTTTGTGCTTGATTTTTTGAAATGGTCATCAAAGTAGTTCGGATTAATGCACCACATACGCCATTGTAGAGCAACACCCTTAGGTAAATTTTCTCCTTGCCCTATTTTTTTTGCGTTTGCATAGCCATACATTGCCACGATAATCGGAATCATTAAGAACCACAATGGTGGCATTAGCCATTTAAATGGGCTGCTCATATCTTTCCAATATCCAGTGGAAGAGGCAATAAGAATAAGCCTATCTACTTTATCATAATTATCCATTAGCCCCACAAGCTGCCCACCCATACTATGGCCAATAATAATTTTTCGTTCAGAGGGGTATTCATGGTTAATCCAATCAAATATGCTTGTCATATCTAAAATACCCCAATCTTCCAGATTTGCTTGAAATCCCTTTAAACTCTCTGGTTTAGAATTCCCTATGCCACGATAGTCATAGGTAAGGGTAAAATAACCACACTCCGTCAAGTAGATTGCTAAATTACTATATAAATTTTGAGGAATTCCGGTGCCACAATTGATTTGAATAACTCCCTTGATTTCAGTTAATGGTCTTCGGATAGTTGCCGAAAGTTTATACCCGTCTCTCGCTTGAATTACGATATTCTGTTGCATTCTCGCTCTTTTTCAATTTGCTGAAATAAAAAATCTTGTTCAAATGTGAGTTTCTTGGCTAATGCACTATTCGGTTCAATCACTCTCCAAAAAGGTGTGATTTCCTCTAAGCGTTTTCCTTGTTGCAACTTTTCATAGTTTGCTTCTGCCACAATTCGCAAAAATATTCCTGTAGTTACAGGACAAGTGTAATCAGCATTATGCTCTATAGCAAGGTCTTTCCGTAATGTTTTTGAATCTATGCGCCTCCCAAATCCAATTTCTTGAATATACTCATCTATGAGTTTTGGCGTAGCAATAAACATCATACTTCCAGCTGGAATATCAGCAAAGTCAATATCAATTCGTTTAATTTTTGGCTCTTTATGTTCATTCAATTTATCAAGCCAACTCTTTTTGATTGCCATATGATTTAATTGCATTTCAAAAATACAAAAAACCTGAAAAAAGATACAAAACCCTAACTCACTGATAGACAAAGAAAAAGCCATCATTTCTGATGGCTTGTCCAGTGTGGCTCCCCTTTTCAACGAAAGATGCAACTATAATGCTATGATTGAGTATGTGGCTATCAGAAAATTGAAGAGTTAACTTCGTGAAAATTTGCGGCTAAAATGGTTTTTGTCTTTCAATAAGAAATTCCTTATCCTCTGAGCCTCTTTTTATTTTGAGTAAAATCTCTTTTTCTGTCCTTAAGATATTATTTACATAAAAGTATCTATCACAGAGCGCTGCAAGATTGTTTAATTGCTTTCCGTTAACAGCAATAATCTCGTCAAATAATAACAATCCTTCTTTCTGAGCATTTAGTTCTTTAAAAAGTTTACTAACATAGATTTTACTACTATCCAAGTTTATGTTAAAACCAAAAGTTTCAAAACTATTCTCTGTGTCAGCAAACGGTGTTAAGATTAATTCTTTGTCTTTGAAATTAAGCGTCACAATAAAATATTTGGTTAATTCTGAACCAAGTAAATTATAGTTATTTGATTTGGAAGAATATGCAACTTTATTTTTTAACTCTGATTTTCCGATGGTCAGGGTTTCTAATAAATTAACGTAAGTCTTTTCATTTAGAACTCCATTAGCACCTACGTTTCCCTCGCCTTCAATTGTTAATTTATTTGCTGATTTTATAGAGGAAGCAGTTTTTTCAGTTAATGATATTAGCCCACCAAAACCAAAGTCTAACATAAACTTTTCTTCTTTTCCATTAATCGTTAGTTTCAAAAAAGGGTTTAAAGTCTTATCAAGTTCGATTTTTATCTTTTCACTATTGTCAAGGTTAGGCATCTTTGCAAGATTGTCTGATACTCTAATGACAGATTTTTTGTAATCAATCTGCCATACAGCTTCACCAATGACACTTTTACCAATTAAACCTCCATTTGTATAGCAATTTATCACTGGTGAGGCTGAAAAATCAAAATTAAAAACACCGACATTTTTAAATTGTGCTTTGCCAATTTGGAGCAGAGGTATTTTTGAGAGTTTGATTTTTGATTTTATTTTGTTAGAACTTCCAACCTCCACTTCCATAAGTGATGGAAGGTTTGCATTTTCCATAATTTTAGACGTTACAGTATTATATCCACCAGTTTCAAATATGTACTCATAAGAACCTGTATCTATTTTTACCTGAATTGTGTAATATCCTAATTTATCAGAAAATGGAATTTCATCATAAAAATTTTTAGAAACCAACTTTACAGAGTTTACAATAGAGAGCTGTTCTTTTGCAGTTTGTCCTTTTGACGAAATACAAAAAAGAAAAAGGAAAGTTGCAAACAAAATGTTTTTCATAAAGTAAATATAAGAAAAGATGCAACTACCCTAACTCTCTAATAGACAACAAAAAAGGCGACATTTCTGTCGCCTTGTGCACTCTTGCTCCCCTTACTGAGCTTGAACTAAGAAATGACAAAAACCTCACGCAAAACCTCACGCAAACCTCACGCAGAAACAACAAAGGACCCACGATTTAACGTAAGTCCTTGATTTT
>Ga0209358_10002301_pt1 | contig 14615 bp, 6 predicted proteins | sample LauGreFa1BDMLBSN_2_FD_187574 | JGI IMG/M metagenome (GOLD analysis project Ga0209358, IMG submission 187574) | Freshwater lake microbial communities from Lake Michigan, USA - Fa13.BD.MLB.SN (SPAdes) (version 2) | ecosystem: Environmental > Aquatic > Freshwater > Lake | place: Lake Michigan, USA... | reverse complement strand
CGATCAGTAGACTGCTCAGTTGTTCCAACAAATTGCAAAGTACCGCCATTAATCACTAAGTTCGCTGCCACACTAGAAGATTGACCAATGCCACTTGGACTGCCGCCGTTAGCTAATGTTGCAACTGAAAGAACGCCACCATTAATTGTTGTAGCACCAGTGTAGGTATTAGCCCTACTTAAGATTAAGATTCCGCTACCATCTTTAGTATATCCATGGCTACCTGAGACAATTCCTGACAAGGTTAATTGTGTTCCAGCTACTGAGAATATGCTGTCGCTCGCACCCAACGAGATTGCACCACTTAGCGAACTAGTTCCAGTTGAAGTGGCTAATATGCCGCTGTTAATAGTGATTGCTTCCGCACCAATAACCACGTTTTGAAGATCAAGGGTTGCACCGCTCGCAATGGTTGTTCCTGCACCTGTACCAGTTGCCCCCAAGCCATTTGCATTAGTAATTATTAAAGTACCCGCATTAACGGTTGTCGAACCAGTGTAGGTATTCGTACCGGAAAGTGTTAAAGCGCCACCCTCCAGCACCAAATTAATCTTATCTTTAATTAAGCCGGCAAAAGTTGTTGTTCCGCCACTGACCGTTAAGGTTGATGTGGTCGTATTCGAGTTTGTAATTGAAGTGTTGACTAATCCTGTTGCTGATGCAAAGGTCTGAGTGACGCCATTCAAATCCAAATTACCAGAACCGCTTAAACTCAAACCGGATAAATTTGAAATTGATCCGCTAGAACCGAGCTGCAGGGTTCCAGCCTGAACTGTGGTAGCACCGGTATATGTATTTGCACCATTTAAAATCAATTTCGAATTCGAAGCTTTTTGAACGACGCTTGTGATATTAGAACCAAGCGAAGCGTTAACAGTTACATCTCCTCCGGTCCCAGAATTTATAAAGCTTCCTGAAAAATTTAGGGCTGCATTACTAAATGTAATAGAGCCTAAGTAGCTACCTTGTCTTACTGCATTAACCGAAAAATTATTAGAACCAGTTATTCCGCCAGAAAGCGTGATGGCATAAGCATCATTATTTAATGAAATTATTCCATTAGAGTTAAGATAGATTGGATTTGTAAGAGTTGTATGATTTACAACTCTTAAAACTACAGAGGCATTTCCAGTTACGTCACCTAATGAAATCACACCTGAGGCTTGAGCTCTCCAAACTTCAAGTGTTCCTGATTTAATTTCAATACCGCCACTGAGGTTATTACCTGACGCCGTCAAAAAAAGAGTACTGGTAGATGACGTATCTTTGATAATCGATCCAGCGCCTGTAATATTTCCGCCGAGAGTAATATCTGCCGATGATGAATGCTTAAAGGTGGCGCCACTTCCAATTTTTATTGCCAGACTCCCTGTATAACTTGTGAAACCTGAGCTCCCAGCAACTTGGAGGGTGCCGCCAGAAATATCTATTTCATTGCCATAAACACCAAAAGTATTAGCGCCTCTCAAAATTAAGGTGCCAGATCCTGTTTTAGAAAATCCATAATCACCAGAAACCACTCCTGACAGAGTTAACTGCGCACCAGTTACTGAGAAATAACTATTAGTCGCACCCAATGCAATATTGCCACTTAAAGAACTCGTTCCGGTTGTAGTTGTCAATGTACCGCCGTTGATTGTTATTCCCTCTGAGCCAACAGTAACATTCTGAAGATCAAGGGTTGCGCCACTAGCAATTGTTGTGCCTCCAGAAGTTGAACCTAGACCGGTAGCCTTAGTAATTGCTAACGTTCCAGCATTAACTGAAGTCGTACCCGTATAGAGATTAGAAGCGTCCAAAATTAAAGCGCCCAGACCTTCCTTGGTAAAACTAGCGTTTGTTCCAGAAATAACTCCACCATATGTAGAGTCTCCTGACTGAGTCACACTCAAACCGCCACTGGAAGCTAATGAAATATTACCGGTACCTGAAAAAGTAGCTCCACTTACAGTCACAGATTTAGCAGTTATTTGCGCATTAACAGTCACGGCACCAGCAGCTTGTAAAACAACCGTTAAACTTGGCGCATCAATACCACCTGGAAAGGTAGAGTTATCATAATTAAAAGTAATATTTGCGCCAGAAATGAGAGTCAAAGTTCTATTACTGGAAGTACTTATGGTGCCATCACCTTGAATAGTGATATTGAAACCACTGTCTGATTGAACTGTTACATTACCGTTTGTTAATGCATTCTGAATGACTGTTCGAGCAATAAAACTTGAATTTATTGAACCAACGGTTAAGTAAGTTCCATTGCTTGTGATAGCGCCAGAGGAATTGGTGTAGTTGACACCATCAGCATTAATAACAATATGGTAAGGATCCAAAAGCCAATTACCCGATTTTCCGAGTGCCGCTGTGCTCACCTTGATTGCGTCCACTTTCAATAAACGCCCCGAAGTTTCTACCTGTCCACCGTCACCATCATTGACACCACCTTTAGCATAAATGCTTCCGTGAGCGCTTGTCACGGAATGGATATTACGAATATCACTCCATAAAACCACTTTACCGCCATGTCCGTTTTGAGTCGCGCTCGCATCAATAATGGCGTCTTGGTTCATAATGACTGAAGTTGCTTGACGAACCGAACCACCACCCTGCCAATCGCCACCGACCAAAATATTGCCACCGCCCAATGAGCCTGTTGCCTGAAGATTTGCCTGATTATCTAGAAGAATAGATCCAGCTTCTAGAACGATTTGACCTGCTATTGCAGATCGAGAATTGACTGAAATATCGCCATTTATGATTAATGCATTAAAAGCATCAATGCGAACTGTTCCGCCCAGGCCAGAACCAGCATTTGTTTGAATAATTGCATTTAAATAATTGATATCCCCTGAATATGAAATCAGGGCAATCTCACCGCCTGAATTTGTACCGGTTGCTTCCAGCGTTGATGCATTGATGATGGTTTGCTGGAGACCGGCAACCGAAATTGCACCGCCACGCCCCTGACCTCCATTGGTTTGGATATAACTTTCCGTGATATTGACGCTGCCATTTAGGGAAATAATCTTAATTTCTCCACCATCGCCACCGTTGGCTTCGATCGTGGCATCGGCGATAAGAACCTCATCTTGACCCTCAATGGTGATTATTCCTGCCACTGAATTTGGAGTGTTTCTTGCATTTGCTCGGAGTAAACCAGTGATATTGATGCGCCCTGCCAAGAGTGCAATCAGTGGTGAAGAGCTATTAATATCTGGGCCATAACTGAATAAACTACCCTTCACCTGAATTGCTTGAGCTTTCGCCTCTATCTTATTGGCTTGAACTTGAGCATTGGTATCTAGATAAATCTGACTACCTGCCTCCATAAAAACATCCAATGGAGCACCCGCCTGACTCAAAATGTTTCCGAAGATATCAATTTTTCCAGTAGCAACCAGTGTCAAAGATGTTTTATTACCACTGGTTTTTTCAATAATTACGCCACTTGCCAAGGTCAAATTACCTGAACCATTCGAAGCGCATGCACCAAAACCTGCGCAGCCCAGATTGTTAACTTCTACTCGAACATTCGAACTATTGAGTACATTTGAAATAATCTGAGCTGCCGAACTATTAATGATGAGGTCAAAGGGGTCTAATAACCATGTCCCCGATTTTCCGGAAGACGATCGAGAACCTGCATTAACAGTTAAGTTGTTGCCTAACTGTAAAACTTCTTTTGAGCTGGTTTCAATCAAACCACCATTACCGGATTGAACGCCACCTTTTGCAGATAACTTTCCATCCACCACTGTTTTCTTATCAGACATGATGATGATCTGACCGCCATCACCAGAAATTTTTGCATTTGCAGCAATTTTTGCACCGGATTCAACAATGATGTTGTTGGTAGATTTCACTTCAACTGAACCACCAGCGTGAGTACCATTGGCCAAAGTTTTTGATCCAGCAGCAATAGTCACATTGCCAGCATCCAAAATAATGCGACCACCTTGTTTTGATAAACCAGCAGTTGCATTTTCTGAGGCGCTAGCAGTTAATGTGCCACTTTGTTTAATGACCCCACCAGCCAATTGGTTCATGGCTTGAGCAGACAAAATTATCAATCCGCCAGGAGCCTTAACGACTGTTTTATTTTCAACCAAAGCCGCAATCATGGATGGTGTGGTTGTGATGGTTGAAACGCGTTTATTAGCGTCAAAATTAAGGGTGATGCGCTCTCCAGAAGCCAAAACAACCGATCCCATTTTGGCAATAATGATTCCTGAATTTCTAACTTCTGGAGCAAGCATCGCCACATAACCACCGATGGCGGCCTTAATTTTTCCTTCATTAATGACCTTGCCAGACGAACCGTTTCGGTCGTAGCTGGACTTACCAGCCATGTAATCGTCATTGCTGATATTGTGCGTACTAGCAACAATCGAACCCACATCAACACTCGATGTTGGAGAGAAATAAACCCCAGCTTGGTTAACCAAAATCACTTCACCTTGGGCTTGAATCTTGCCAAAAATCTGACTAGGATTAGCATCTGACACTCTATTGAGAGTCGAGGATTGAGCATTCGGTTGATTGAACTTTACAGTTGCACTCTGACCAACATCAAATTTATTCCAATCAACAACTGCTCGCTGCGTTGACTGATCAATGGTCATGACTGGAGCAGATCCAGTGGTTGATGTGATGGTCGCAGCACCTGAAGTGACTCGACCACCCATCGGTAAAGCATTTGTTTCTGGTGCTGCAATAGCACTCCCCCATCCTATTGCAGCTAAAGCTGCAATAGCCATCATCGCCCTAACTGGGCGATGATTGGTGATTGCAGGGGACAAGTATTTCTTCATGAGAATTAGAAAGGAACACTCGCACTGAACCAAAATCGATCACGTTTTAAAGTGCCGTCCTGATCATTACCGGTAGCAGTTGGCTGAGGATTATTACCAATCCTTCTAGCCCAAACAGCTTTGAAATTAGTACGATAAGGTCCTACCCAATTGAATGCAAAGCCATAGCCAGATAGGTTGTAGCTGTTTAAATTAGATATGACAGATCCATCAGCTTTAAAATTGTTGTCGTACTGTCTAATGCGACCCCAATCATAGAATGCTGAAATCATGACATTCTCTGGCAAACGTTGTCGAAGTTCAATATTCAACATTTGACCTTCGCTGCCAGCACCCTCACTGTTGGGATAAGCTCGAACACCACCTGACCCACCAAGATAAAACTTTTCTGAAGAATCCAGGTTCTTATTGGCTTTTTGGCCAGATAAGCTCAACAAGAGACTGGTGTCATTGATGAGATTTTGTTGACGTGACAAGTTCCAGCGAATTCTGGAATAGGCTCCAGAAGTTCTGTTGCCAGCTGCATCCCCAACCTGATGATTGGTAGTTGAACCATCCAAGTTAACAGAACCCCTTCCGAAATTAACAGACCCAGTGAGTAAACCGCCACCGAAGTAAGCATCATATTGATTACCAGATAAACCAACACTCAAAACATTCAAACGGTAATCATTGTTAGTATCTGTGGTGTTACTCTGATTCTTAAAATACTTCAGATCATATGCAGTATTGAAATACAAGTTTTGAGATCTGCTTCTGATGATTGGATATTGAGTGTCAACGCCCACTACGTCTGAGCTACCCCTTGGTTGTGTCATCTGACTTTCTGGAGTGACGACTCGGTATTTCATGTGGCTAACGTTGCCACCAACTCTAAGGCCATCGTACCCAATAGGCAGACTGTAAGCTAAACGGCCATAGTCAGTTCCTTGGGTATTGAGAGCAGATAAATTTAATTGATCACCCAGTTGAAATGGGCTTGCCATCGTGAGATTGGCAGTTTTCTTGAACTCACCAGTTGATCTAGAGCCTTGATTATCCAAGGAAGCATCACCTGAAAAGCGAGGCTCATCGGTAGCTTGAAGTAACACCAGTGTCTCACCGTCCTTTTCACCAGCCATTAAGCTACCTTGCACTGCAACGCCTGGTAAATCATCAGCGATCAGTAATGATCGATCAAGATCAATGACACTGATTGGTTCACCAAGAATCAATCTACTACCAATGATCTGCTGAATAAGTTCAGGGGTCACTGATTTCAAGGATTTCTTTTGTTGCTCATCAAAAACGGATCCGCCAAATTTTGCTTCCAGAATAAGAATCGTGATAATTCCATCTGTGACATCCTGTCGAGGCAACTGACCCTGAGCAACCATGCCTTTATCGCTATAAAGCAAAGAAACTTCAGCTGCCATGTTCTGAATTTCTGAGACAGTTAATTTCTGCTGAAGATATTTACTAAAAAATGATTGCAGCTCTTCTTCAGTAACTCGTGTATTGCCTTGAAATTTAAAACCTTTAATTAAAATTGTTGCTTCAACTGAAGGAACTTTTTTATCTTTTTTAACTTCCGGTTTTGGCGTTACTTTAGGAATTGGTTTAGTTTGATTTCTTTCAATATCCCGAAGAACAGATCCAGCATCAGGAATTGTTGTAGATGCCTGAGCGTGAGATTTTCCACTCACTAGCATGAGTGAAATCACTGCAAGAGAAATGCAGCTAAGTTTTGCTGGATGGGTAAAACCTAAATAACTCAAAATAACCTTAATATTCAAAGCGCGCAGACGCGGGCTCCACGATATTAGAAGGTCTGCCAGAGGCACTTATTACAAGTTATTACAGGCAAGAAAACTAAAGAATAACGATATGAGTGGTTAACTGGTAACCAACTTTCCAGAGAGACTTAATGGCAGGATCTGGAATACCCAATCCCTCTAGTTTGTTATTCAAACGATGAATATAAACAGTTAATGAAGCCTTGTTGGTCTCATTAACTTCTTTTCCAATTAACTCCAGTAGTTGCCAATACTCTAGGGAATGATCCGGAGCTTCTATCAAGCCTTTGATCATCGATAATTCAGTTTGACTTAAATCAATCTTAAGTAATTGATTCGTAATAGTTCTTTTCACAACATCTAACTGAGGAAAGCCATCGCCACCTTTTAAACTGATAATTCTTCTACGTATTGCGTTGATGGCTGCTGATAATTCGTCAGCAGAAACTGGTTTAGGCAGATAAATATCGGCCCCGCTCTCATAACCCAAAATCTTATCTTTAACATCAGCTCTAACAGTCAGCATGATGATATGTATAGCGGGATAAGCATTTCTGTAGCGTTTTGCAATACTTGTCCCGGATTCACCAGGCAAATTGACGTCCAGTATCAATATGTCTGCTTTGTTATCTACATAGTATTCATCAAGTTCTTCTGCACATGAACATTCAAAAACATTGAATTCTTCATTTTGCAAATGCTCTGCAAAAATCTCCCTCAATGCTTTGTGATCTTCAACGATTGCAATCGTTATAGCTGATGTCATGAAATACCCAAGTGAATGAATAAATGCATCCTAAAGATTAGGCAAGCACACTTATTACAAATTATTACTAATCATTTGGTCTTTAAGGGCAAATTCACTTTGAACACTATTAATTGATCTCTGGTTATGCAAGTAATCTCACCAGAAATCAGTTGAATAAAGTTTTTCACCAAATAAAGTCCTAAGCCTGATCCAGTTTTCTCATACGCCTTAGGAGATCGGTAGTACTTATCAAATATTTTTTCAACATCAGGAAAGCCACTCTTGCCGACCCGATTTTCTATAACAAGTTCTATTTGATCTGAATTAGCGCTTTTTGATACTCGAATCTGAACCAAAGATTGTTCTTCACCGTACTTCAATGCATTATCAACAAGATTACCAATGATGATTTTTAGTAACTGCACATCAGTTTCAATGAAATAAACCCCAGAAAAGACAAAAGAAATTCTTGTTGAATCTTGATATTGATTGATTTTTTCTTTAATCAACTCATTCAAATTACATTTTTGAATCTTTAATTGGAATTCATGATTCTGAAGTTTGTCATCCATCACACAACGATCAATAACATCTGTCATATCCTGAATAGCAGTTTGAATATGTTTTTTTGTTAAATCTGATTGAGTGGGAGATGTGTATCCCATTTTCATAATAGATAAAGGTGTTTTTAGTTCATGAGTCAACATAGCTAAAAACTGACCTTGTTGCTCGCGACGAACTTTTTCAGAATTTGCATAAGCCTCAGCTTTAGATACTCTAGCAATAGACTGCTCTCTGGCTAAGCGATAACGATATTGAAGTACAAGAAAGAAAATTATTCCCGTGATTCCGCCATAGGCCATACCAGCAACTGGTGAAAGATCATTTCCTTGGAAGTATCCTAAGGAAGGTAAAGTGGTTAAGATACCGCACAAAAACATCACGACATGTATAGCTATCAGCCAGGTCTTACTAAAAACAGCATGTCGTGATTTCTCCCAATCGATACCAACAACTGGAATAACTAAAAAGCCCAAAACCATCAGATTTAAGACAAACATGTTCAAATGAAGAGCGTAGCGGTCCATACTGAGCATCAGCAAAAGTATCTCAAGCAAGAAGGCAGCCATCATAGTAATAAAAAATATTTTTGCCCACCTCTTCATCACATATTCAGATAAGAATATGTAATGAAAAAATACAGTGACCAGAGAATAAGCAATCAAATTAAGATTAAAAACGAATTGCAATACATCCAAATTAAAATGAGGGAAAAATAATCTTAGATAGCCCGAGTGGAATATAAGAACAGTGATTGCCCCAAACTGCTTGATAGCGAAAATACCTGCTAAAAATTCTTTTCTGATAAGCCAAATAAGTAATGGCATTAAAAACAATAAAATCAAGATGGCTAAATAAAAAGCATAACCAAACTCTTGAATACGATCCAAATAAATACAATCTTCAAAAGATAAAGCTTGAGCCTGAACTATGGTTGTACTGCTACTCTGAATACGCAACCAAATGTACCGATCTTCTTCGGTCTGATTTATAACGAAATTGAAGTTTAATGATTGATATTCATTGTTTGACCAAGCATATCTATCACCAACGACGCGATTGCCTACAGCTCCGTCGATTGGATCAAAAAGTCTGATGTCATCCAAATAAGTAGGTTGGATTCTTAATACTACTTGGCTATCTGTTTTATGAACAATTGATTGAGGTGGTAAAAGGCCACCTTCAATCTTTAACCTAATCCAAAAGACTGAAGTACTATAGCCTTTAGATAACATTGGACCCATTCGCTCATATGTCTCATTTTTGACCTGATCAAAACTAAGTTGCCCGGTTTTGTCTTCAAAATAGGCGCGTTCGATGACATAGTCTTTCACAGCAAAGGCTTGCTGTGAAAAAATATATAAAGCAAAGATAGCTAGCGATTGAAGAATTCTTTTTGACATTTCAACATTATGACTAAAAGAAACTGTAATAACAAAAAAGCCACCACAGAATACTGGGTGGCTTTTGCACTACTGGTGGGCCCTCGCGGACTTGAACCGCGGACCAAAGGATTATGAGTCCTCTGCTCTAACCAACTGAGCTAAGGGCCCGTATGGATCAATCTTCCTCTAAGAAGCTCTTGAGTTTGTCGCTTCTGCTTGGATGACGCATTTTACGCAAAGCTTTTGCTTCTATTTGACGAATACGCTCACGTGTAACGTCAAACTGCTTACCCACTTCTTCCAAAGTATGGTCAGTGCTCATCTCAATGCCGAAACGCATTCTCAATACTTTGGCTTCACGCGGCGTCAATGAATCAAGGATGTCCTTGACCACATCACGCATTGAGTCATGCAAAGCTGCTTCTTGCGGAGCCAATGTATTGGTGTCTTCAATGAAGTCGCCCAAGTTTGAATCTGCATCATCACCAATTGGAGTTTCCATTGAGATAGGTTCTTTAGCGATCTTCATGATCTTACGAATCTTGTCTTCAGGAATCTCCATCTTCAAGGCCAATGTTGCCGCGTCAGGCTCAACACCTGTCTCTTGCAAAATTTGACGGCTGATACGATTCATCTTGTTGATGGTTTCAATCATGTGAACAGGGATACGGATTGTGCGGGCCTGGTCAGCGATTGAACGCGTGATTGCCTGACGAATCCACCATGTTGCATAAGTTGAGAACTTATAACCACGACGGTATTCAAACTTATCAACCGCTTTCATCAAACCGATGTTGCCCTCTTGAATCAAGTCCAAGAACTGCAAACCACGGTTGGTGTATTTCTTAGCAATCGAAATCACCAAACGCAAGTTGGCAACAGTCATTTCACGCTTAGCTGCACGAGCACGCTTTTCGCCCTCGTTCATCTTCTTGTTCACTTCTTTTAGTTCTGGAAGTGGCAAGACCACGTTATTTTGAATATCAATCAACTTTTGTTGAATTTCTTGAATTGCAGGGATGTTTCTTTCAAGAACAGCCGCATATGACTTAGCATCTTTTAACAAGATTGATGACCACTTCAAGTTCAATGCTTGTTTTGGTAAAGCTGCTAGAACCTCACCACGTGGTACACCCACTTTGTCAACAAGTACTCGAACCAAGCCACGCTCTAAGGCCCAAACTTCATCTACTTGCTTGCGCATCGTGTCACAAAGTTTCTCTACGGACTTGGCTGTCAAGCGGAAGCCCATTAATTCATTACGAATCGCTTCTTGTGCTTTTTTGTATGCAGGAGAGTTGTAGCCTTCTTTTTCGTGGGCTTTGCGCATCTTTTCAAATTGATTGCGGATCACCACGAACTTAACCAAAGATAGTTGCTTCAACTCTTCAAGCTGCTTGGCAGATGCAGTATTACCGCCACCGCCACCGCCTGACTCATCATCACCCTCTTCACCTTCTTCATCTTCAAGAGGCTCTTCTTCCTCAACGGCAGTCATTGGAATATCTTCTGCATTTGGATCAACCAAACCGTCGACAAACTCATCGATCTCCATCGTGCCTTCTTCGATTTTCTTAACGTTATCCAAAATCTCAGAAATCGTCACAGGGCAGGCTGACAATGCCATCACCATCTCTTTAAGACCGGCTTCAATCTTCTTGGCAATAACGATCTCGCCTTCGCGAGTCAAAAGATCAACAGTACCCATTTCACGCATGTACATACGGACTGGATCAGTTGTTCTGCCAAACTCAGAGTCAACAGTTGATAGAGCTGCTTCAGCTTCTTCTTCAGCTTCTTCTTCGGTTGTGGCAGATGGCGCATTTTCATTCAACAACAATGTTTCTGCATCAGGTGCTTGTTCGTAAACAGTGATGCTGATGTCGCTCAACAAGCTGATCAATGTTTCCAATGAATCAGAATCAGAAATTTCATCTGACATCACGTCATTGATTTCGCCATGCGTTAAGTAGCCGCGTGACTTACCCATCTTGATCAAATGCTTCAAGCGAGCACGGCGCAACTCTTGTTGTTCTTCACTGCCTAATTTCTGAGCATTGAACTCTTGCAACAATGCTTTTTCTTTTGCTTTGCGATCACGTGCCTTTTGACGATCTGTGCGGTTATCCACATTTGGATCAACCGGCTCTACTGGCTTTGGTTTACGTCCACGTGTTTTTTTAATGGGCTCGCCGTTTTCATCTACTGCAACTTCTAAAGTTGCTTCGTTCTCTTTAACTTTCTTGCCAGCATTTTTTTGTTTTTCTGCTTTGGCCAATTCTTTAGCCAAAGCTTTGGCTAGCTTTGCTTCTTCTTTTAACTCTTTTGCTGTTTTAACTGCAGGCTTGGTTGGCTTAACTGGCTTAGCTGGAACCTTAGCAATGACTTTTTTAGCCACAGGCTTTGCTACTGCTTTTTTAGGCGCTGGCTTAGCAACTGCTTTGATAGCTTTTTTAGCCACAGGCTTAGCAGCAGCTTTCTTGGCCACTGGTTTGGCCGCAACTTTTTTAGCCACAGGTTTGGTGGCTGCTTTTTTTGGTGCCGGCTTAGAAACTTTTGCAGCTGGCTTCTTAGCCACTGGTTTGGCTGCAGGTTTTTTAGCCACAGGCTTGGCCACTGCTTTTTTAGGCGCTGGCTTAGCAGCTTTTGCAGCAGGCTTCTTAGCCACTGGTTTTGCGCTTACTTTTTTGGGAGCTACCTTAGAAATGACTTTTTTGGCTTTAGATGCTGGCATAATGTTAGTACTCACTCACTTTAATAGACTAAGAAGTTACAGAACTGCTAACTTATTGAATTTCATTAGAAATTCGGAAACCTTGTATTATAGTCGGTGAGTTGGAGTTTTTCCAGATTATTTGAGTTTTGTCATTAATTGACGGTAGCGCTCAACATCGCCTTCCTGGGTTTGACCAGCCGCTATTCTGGCAGCGATTTCGGTCATTTGATCCTTTAAATCAATATGTTCCAGTTTCTTAAGGGTGCTGTAAAAGTCTTCTTTGGCAATATCTTCGGTTAAATCACTTTGCATGATTCTTTCACGAAGGATGGCATAAGACTTGGCCAAAGGCGCCCGGTCCAATTGTTCCTGAAATACCGCAAAACCAACATTGGATGGCATTTGCTCACACTGGAAAATCAAATCTGCCATCAATGCCATGGCCTTATCTGATCTTTTTTGGGCTGCGCCCAAAATCAGACGCTTAGCTTCAGGCTCAAGAGTTCTGGCAAAGAATGGGAATTGCAAAAGAATTCTTAAAATTTGCTCTGCCAAATCGGTTGGCGCTGTGGGTGGCGGGCCAGATGAAACAGGTGATTTTTTAGCCCATGGCTTTTTACCATTCGAGCCGGCACCAGTCATGTATTTATCTGATCCATTGTTTGCTACCTGCGTCATTGGTTTTTGCTCAACAACAGGTTTGAATCCACAAAATGATTCAAGCTCTGCAGGAGTAATGCCAATTCTTTGAGCCAACTCACGAATCAATTGCGCTCTTAATGCGATCGCAGGCATCGATAACAACAATGGCTTAGCTGCATGTTGGGTTTGCGCTCTACCTTCAGGTGTATTCCAATCATGACCTTCATTGGCCACTTGAATTAAAAACGAAGATAGAGGCATCGCTTGGCGAATTGCTTCATCAAATGCTGGTGCACCACGCTCTCTGACAAAACTATCAGGATCGTGTTCTGTTGGTAAAAATAAGAATTTAATTTCTTTGTCGTCTGCCATCATTGGCAAACAAGCTTCAAGCGCTCTCTTCGCAGCTCGCTGACCTGCAGCATCACCGTCAAATGAAAAAATGATGCGATCGGTTTGACGCATCAAAGCTCTGACGTGATTGGCTGTACAAGCTGTACCCAAGGTGGCCACACCATTGGCAAAGCCCAATTGAGCAAGTGCCACCACATCCATATAACCTTCACAAACAAGCACATATCCCTTATCCCTGATGGCTTGTCGTGCTTCAAACAAACCATATAAGGTATTACCTTTAGAGAACAGCGGTGTTTCTGGTGAATTTAAATATTTAGGTTCGCCAGCATCTAAGATTCGACCTCCGAAAGCAATTACCTGCCCTTTGGGATTACGAATTGGGAACATGATTCGATCACGAAAACGATCATAGCGTTTTGCTTCAGACTGAATAATCAGTCCAGCTTCAACCAAAACATTGGCGATCGAGTCTTGAGTGTAAGAACCAAAAACAGCTTCCAATCCCTGCCAAGATTCTGGCGCGTAACCCAAGTTAAATCGCTTAGCAATTTCTCCACTCAAGCCACGACCTTTTAAGTAATCAATGGCCCGTATATTTTGTTTTAGCTGTTGCTTATACCAATCAGCCGCCGGAGACATGACTTCACTGAGGGCCATTGCTTGCTGTTGCTTAGCTAGGTCTTGTGGTCTGCGCTCTTCACGTGGCACAGTCAAGCCAGCAGATCTTGCCAATTCTTCAATAGCATCTACATACGTTAGACCAGAATGCTCCATGAGAAAACTGATCGCAGAGCCATGCGCTCCACAACCGAAGCAGTGATAAAACTGTTTGGTCGGTGAGACGCTGAATGATGGAGACTTCTCGTTATGAAAGGGACACAAACCTTGAAAGTTAGCGCCGCCTTTTTTCAATGTCACATGACGCCCAACAACCTCGACGATATCGATGCGATTCAATAAATCAGCAATGAAGGATTGAGGAATCATGTTGGCAGTCTATGACAATTCTTTATTTTGTTAAAGCAGCTTTCACTTGAGCAGAGACAACACCCATATCAGCTTTACCAGCCAATTGTGATTTAACAAGACCCATCACCTTGCCCATATCTTGTGGTCCAGTTGCGCCAACTTCTGTCACTGCTTTTGCAACCACTGCAGCCACTTCGGCTTCAGACATTTGCTCTGGCATATAAGCCTGCAAAACAATCAGTTCAGCACTCTCAATCACCACCAAATCATCTCGCTTGGCCGCCTGAAATTGAGAAATAGAATCCTTGCGTTGCTTGATCAGTTTTTCAATGATGGCAACCACCGCGCCGTCATCCAACTCAATGCGCTCATCCACTTCTTTTTGCTTCATGGCAGCTAACAATAAACGGATTGTTCCCAAGCGAGCAGTGTCTTTTGCGCGCATAGCATTTTTCATATCTTCTGTGATTTGGTCTTTTAAGCTCATCTTTACTCCTCAAATAAAAAAACCCACTGCGGGATAACCGTCAGTGGGTTTGTCTTATCCCAAGGCTAGAAATCCAGCCTGAGAAAAAATTAATACATTTTCTTAGGCAACATCTGGCTGCGAATACGCTTGTAATGGCGTTTAGCAGCAGCAGCCTTCGAACGCTT
>Ga0209358_10002300_pt1 | contig 14616 bp, 22 predicted proteins | sample LauGreFa1BDMLBSN_2_FD_187574 | JGI IMG/M metagenome (GOLD analysis project Ga0209358, IMG submission 187574) | Freshwater lake microbial communities from Lake Michigan, USA - Fa13.BD.MLB.SN (SPAdes) (version 2) | ecosystem: Environmental > Aquatic > Freshwater > Lake | place: Lake Michigan, USA... | reverse complement strand
ATGTTTTTCTCCCCAAAAGGTCTTAAAAGTCCGTTTGAACAACCAAAGGAAATGTAAATGGGCTTAAGAGAAGAAAAACAGCGCATATTGCCAGCACTTGATAAGGCAACTGAAGAAGCGCAACGTCAGGGCTTTATTACAGAGCTTGACCTTGCTGGTATCGCAGCTTTGTTCACTATTGCAGGTGTTTTGGACTCAGGTTTGTTAAAACCTATGGAAGAAATTAAATACTTATCACAATTACAGTCAGGGTTAGACAAGTATGGTCTCAGCTTGTTTGGTCGTAAAGAAAAACCAGAACTTGAAGCAGGTGAAGACACACTTGACGATCTTAGGAAACTCAACCCCGAGAATTCAGACCACACCAACAGCACTCCCAACTAGAGGTAACGAAGTCGCAGAGTTTGCGCGACAAATAGATATGCCCTTGCTTGAATGGCAAAAGTATTTGATTGACGAAGCCTCAAAGATTAAACCTGACGGCACGTGGGCATACAAAAACGTGCTCGCTATCGCAGCTAGACAAAATGGTAAAACTCATCTTCTTAGAATGAGAATCTTGGCAGGCTTATTCCTATGGGACGAAGAACTACAAATAGCCTCAGCACAAACCAGAGACTTAAGCTTGGAAACATTTAAGAAAGTTGTAGAAGTAATAGATAACTACGACTGGTTACGCAAAAAAGTTAAACACGTAACACGTGCTAATGGTCGAGAAGAAGTAATGCTAAAAAATGGTATGCGTTACAAAATTGTAGCAAGCAACTCAGGTGGCGCAAGAGGTCTTTCATCTGATCTAGTAATACTTGATGAGCTTAGACAACAAAAAACCTATGACGCATACTCAGCTCTAGTCTTCACAATGAACGCTAGACCTAACTCACAGTTTTGGGGTATCTCAAACGCAGGCGACCATTACTCACTTGTACTAAACGCTATGAGACAACGTGCATTAGACAAAATTGAAAAAAACTTAGATGATCCGTTGTGTTTTATGGAATGGTCAGCTTCACCACACAGAAAACTAAGTGACATAGAAGGCTGGAAAGAAGCAAACCCCGCACTAGGAAGAACAATCTCAGTAGACGCAATCAAAGCCAGACTAAGTGACCCACCAGAAATCTTTCAAACAGAAGTTTTATGCCAATGGGTAGAAACAATGAATTCAGCTTGGGAACAAGGTGCTTGGAATTCTTGTATGCAACCAAACCTAGCACTAAAGCCTGACAGACCTACTTGGCTTGGTGTTGAAATATCACCAGAGCGTAACTCCTGGGCTTTAACAGGTTCACAAATACTAGAAGACAAATCTATAGCTGTAGGTTTAATGGAATACCAAGACCAAGACAGCCCAATAGATGATCTATTTATTGCAGGACGCATAGCAGAATGGGCAAAACATTACAACGCAGAAGAAGTGATAGCAAACAGGTTCACAGGTGACTCAGTAGTAGCCAAACTTAAACAAGCAGGCATAAACGCAAACGTAATTAAAGGAAGTGATTACTACACTAATTGCGATCAAGTACTTAGTTGTATGAGTGGCGGGCGTTTGGCTCATTCTAATCAACCTGAACTATCTGCAAGTGTAAACAGTTGTATAAAAAAATCAAACGAAACAGGTGCGTGGTATGTAATGAGACGTAAACCTTCAACGGCTGCAATAAGTATGATTTTGGCAGTTGGTAAAGCCGAACAGTACGGCTCAAGGTCACAAAACCAAGACATTGTAGTTGCTTAGGTGCTTGACTATTATAACGATTTGGTAAAGAATTAGAAGTTATGGGCTTCTTTCAAAATCTTCTTGGTGTAACACCAAATGAGGACGTCAATAAAGTAGACGCAGCTGTAGCACCATACAATTACCAACAGTACGCCCAACCTTTTGACTATTTTGGTTTATCTTCAGTATCCAGAGCACAAGCTATGCAAGTACCAGCAGTTGCAAGAGCTAGAAACATTATGTGTGCAACTATCGGATCATTACCATTAGAAGTCAGACGCGAATCAAACAACAGTAAAGTAGCAACCCCACCTTTTATCAGACAACCAGACCCACGTATGACTGGACAATCTGTATATACATTTCTTGCAGAAGATATTTTATTTACAGGTCAAGGATATTTAAGAATACTTGAACTTGGCGCAGACGGAAGACCTTTAAGTGCAGAATGGATTTCTGTAAGTCGAGTTACAAGAACTTTAGACGCTTTAGGTCACAACGTGCAGTATTATTCTGTAGACGGCAATCGAGTACCTGATAATGGGCTTGGTTCTTTAATTCCTTTTACTGGATTTGATGAAGGATTACTTGTAAGAGCAGGAACAACAATACTTACAGCACTTGCATTAGAAAAAGCAGTTAAAAGATTTGCAGATGAACCAACACCTAACGTTGTATTAAAATCTAACTTGCCAATGCCTGCTGAAAGAGTTACAGCCCTACTTAATTCTTGGAAAGAAGCTAGACAAACACGTGGCACAGCTTTTGTAAACGACACAATTGACTTTCAAAGCATAGGTTTTAGCCCAGAACAATTAACGCTAAACGCTGCACGTCAATATATGGCTTCTGAAATTGCTAGGGCTTGTAATTTACCTGAATACTACGTAGGTGGTAATGCAGGTGGAAGTATGACTTACAGTAACGTCACAGCTGAAAGAAGAAGCCTAATAGATTTGTCATTAAAACCTTTAATGACTTGTATTACACAAAGATTAAGCGACAACGATATTACGCCTCGTGGATCTATAGTAAAATTTGATTTAGAAGAATTTTACAGCCCAAGTGCTATCGAAAGAAGTGATATCTACGCAAAACTTATTCCTTTAGGTGTAATGACAATAGAGGAAGCAAGAGAAAGGGAAGACTTAATAAATGAGTAATTTTATTAAATTCTCAACCGACATTATCGCAGCTAATTCTTCAAAAAGAGAATTAACAGGCGTTATTGTTCCTTTCAATGAAGTCGGTCACACAAATATGGGAGACGTTGTATTTCAACAAGGCTCATTAAAAATCGGTGAAGGTATCAAACTTTTTACTGAACACGATATGACTAGACCAATTGGAAAACTATCAAGATATGAAGAAGACGATAAAAAAATTATCGGCACATTCAAAATAGCAAGAACAAATGCAGGAGACGACGCATTAGCAGAAGCACAAGAAGGTTTACGAACTGGATTTAGTGTAGGCGCTATGATTGACGACTATGTGACAAAAGGTGAACAAGTAATTGTAAACGAAGCCACATTAAAAGAAGTTTCACACGTCACATTCCCTGCTTTTGGCGAGCACGCACAAATAACCGAAGTAGCTGCAAGCGCAGAGCCTTCACAACCAACAGAAAGTGAGGAAACTATCGTGTCAAACGAAGTTACCCCAGAAGTAGTAGAAGAAGTAGCAAAGGCTGTAGAAGCCCCAGCTGTAGAAGCTGCAGAACGCAACGTTCGCCCAGCAATCTTCACAGCACCAAGAAGCCCAATTGTTTCAAAGGCTTCATACCTAGAACACTCAATTAGAGCAGCTCTTGGTAACGAAGACAGCCGCCAATATGTAATGGCAGCTGACACAACCTCAAACAACGCAGGTTTTATTCCAACACCACAATCAACCGAAGTAATTAACGGAATTGCAAACGCTGATCGTGGATTTATTGACGCAATCTCAAAAGCAACTTTGCCACCAGCAGGTATGACTTTTGAAATTCCAAAAATTACAACAGCACCAACAGTTGCACAAGCAGACGAAGCAGCAGCATTATCTGAAACAGATACAGCAGCTTCATTCGTTTCTGTTGCAGTTAAAAAATTTGGTGGACAACAAACATTTTCAGTAGAGTTGTTAGATCGTTCTTCACCAGTATTTTTTGACGAACTTGTACGCCAAATGGAATTTGCATACGCAAAAGCCACAGACTCATACGTTGCAGGCGAAGTTGCAAATAACGGCGCATTAAACGCAACAGCAACAACAGAAGACGCTCCAGGCTTAATTACCTACGTATCTTCTGCAGCTGCAGCTGTTTACAAAGCCTCATTAGGTTTTGCACGTAACCTTGTAGTATCTCCTGAACAATGGGGTAAAATTATGGGTTATGCAGAGTCAAACGGACGCCCAATTTACACAGCAAGCAATCCTTCAAATGCAGGTGGACAAGTTAGCCCACAAAGCTTAAGAGGTAACGTTGCTGGTTTGGAATTGTATGTGTCACGTTCAATGAATGGAACAGGTGGAACTGGTTTAGGTGACTATTCAATGGTTGTCTTAAACCCAGACTCATACACTTGGTACGAAAGCCCACGCTTGAGCCTACGCACCAACGTAATCAATACAGGACAAATAGACGTAAACTATTACGGCTATGGCGCACTAGCAACCAAAATTGGTGCTGGCGCAAACTGGTTTAACAAGTCCTGATAAACCACTAAGTCGTGAGGCTACTCTCGCCCCTGTGGGTAGCCTCACCTTAAACAAAGGAAAACAAAATGCCAGTATTAGTAACAGCTAGTGAGTTAAGAGCTGTACTTGGTGTTCCTGTTGCTCTTTATTCAGACGCACAACTTGATTCAATAATTGAAACAGCAGAAGACGCTATTGGCGATTTTCTTGTACAACATAAAGTAGCAATTGAAGCACAACGCTCAGAAAGTACTACTTTAACAACTTTATATGCAACACAACCCCATAAATTTTATGTAGGACAAACAGTTACAATTTCAGGTGTTACAGGTCATAACGGATCTAAAGTAGTAGCAAACATTGTAGATATTTATACTTTCAAGATTACAACTACAGGTGCAACAGTTCACGAAGATTTACGTTTTCAAATCCCTAACGGCACAGCTTCAGTAAATGGTCTTGCACAATACAACGGCGTAGACGCTGTTGAAGAAGCCGTACTACAAATTGCTGTAGACGTATTCCAATCAAGACTAGCTGCAGGTGGCACACAACAAGCCCTTGATTACACCCCAGCACCATACAGAATGGGTCGCACACTTCTTTACAAAGTAACAGGTTTAATAAGTAAATATATTGACTCTAATAGTCAAGTAGGTTAATTATGGCTTTAAGTACGCTACGTGCAGGGCTTAAAAGCGCAATAACAGATAACACAAAGTATTCTGCTTATGATCACGTCCCAGATATTATTATCCCACCAGCAGCTCTTATTTTGGCTGGAGACCCATACCTAGAACCAATAGTTATAGGAAACAACAAAAATTGGTACGTAAGACTTACTCTTGAAGTAGTCAGCACTACGTATTCAAACCCAAGCGCATTAACAAACTTGGAAGATGATATAGAAACAATCTTGGCACTAATACCGACGAATTGGATTATACTGTCAGTATCAAGTCCGAGAATTAGACAGACTAATAGTACCGATCTATTATCTGCTGAAATACAACTACAAACAGCCTACACAGGCTAAGGAAGGTACTAAAATGGCAACAACAATTTTAAGTGGTCGTCAACTTATTCTAAGTGTTAACGGCGTTAACTACTCAGAGCAAATTACTTCTTCTGCTATCAACTTTGATACAGAAAGATTAACTTTTGACACCCTTGCAGGCAAAGCCTACAAATACATAGACTCAAACGTTACACTTGACGTAGAGTTCTTAAACGACGCAGGCGCAACACCAAACAGCTTGTATCAAGTATTATGGAACGGAACTGAAACAGCTCCAGATACCACAATTGCTTTTATTATGACATTAAGAACTGGTGTAACATTAACTGGTTACGTATTGCCACAATATCCAAGCATTACAGGTACAGGTGCAGACGTACAAACTTGTTCAGTATCATTACAAGTTGTAGGTATTCCAACCGAAGATTTAACTGCATAACAACAACAAACAGAACAGGGGCACACAATGCTTAAACTTAAATTAACGTGGGAATTAGAAACAGGTGAAAAGTTTGATGAATGGACTAGACCAATTGAACTTTCACTTGCAGAAAAAGAACTTTATAACAGTAAGTCAATTGTTAAAATACTTATTGACGAAAGCACACCAAGTAACACACTTCTTTTATTCTTGGCTCACAAAATTCAACAACGCGTCACAAAAAAAGTTGAAAACTTTGACACTTGGAAAAGCAAAGTCACCGATATTGCAGCTTCTGATTTTGAGACAGCAAATTTTACCAAGCCCGAAGTATTGGGCGAACAGCAGTAGAACTAGCAATAGCAACTGGGATAACACCCGACTATTGGCTCAATGCAGAACCCGATATATGGGCTACAGCGATAGACATATTGAACAAGGAAGCTAATGGCTAAAGCAATTCAATTAGTTAAAGTAGACAAAGATTACAATGGTCTTCTTCGTGCTTTTAACAAAATGGACGATATAGCTAAAAAAGATATGCAAGAAATTGCAGGCAAACTTGCTGAACGTGGTGCTAATTATGCTAAAGGCGCAGCTAATAACGCACCATACAATGTTAAACAAGCAAGAGCCGTAGCTGAGTCAATTGTAATTAAAGCTAAAGATAAAGCACCAAGTTTTAGTATTGGTGGTAAGCGTCCTGTTGGCTCTAGTGCTTTTAGTGCTGGTTATGTGATAATGGGTAATGAATTCGGATCAAAGCAATACAAACAATTCCCTAGACGCTCTGGTAGAGGTGGTAAAGAGGGTTGGTGGTTGTATCGTGCTATGTCAAGATTTCAACCTACAATTGCTCAGGAATGGCTTAAAGGTTATGAAAAAATTAGAGACGTTTGGAAAGGTAGTTTATAATGGCTGACATTAGGACACTTAAACTTGCGCTTCTCGCTGACACTAAAAACTTTATTGACGGACTTGATAAAGCCGATAAAGAAACTAAAACTTTTAGCAATAAATTAGATAATGCTTTACAAAAAGGCGCAGCTGCATTTTTAGCAGTTGGCGCAGCTGCTGGTGCTATGGCTATTAAAATTGGTATTGACGCTGTTAAAGCTGCTGTTGAAGATGAGAAAGCCCAAAAGTCTTTAGCCATAACTCTTAGAAACACAACTAAAGCAACAGACGCTCAAGTAAAATCAGTAGAAGATTACATTGACAAAACAGCACGCGCTACAGGTGTTGCAGACGACCAATTACGTCCAAGCCTTGACAGACTTGTTAGATCAACACAAGACGTAACAAAAGCACAAAAACTACAACAATTAGCATTAGACATTTCTGCAGGTACAGGTAAAGATTTAACTACAGTTACAGAAGCCTTAGGTAAAGCCTATGACGGCAATCTTGGCGCGCTTAAACGTATCGGTGTACCACTTGACGAAAACATTGTTAAAACTAAAGACTTTGACGCAGCTACAAAAGCATTAAGCGAAACTTTTGCTGGACAAGCTGACGCAGCTGCTCAAACTTTTGCTGGACGTATGGCTCGTATTAAAATTGCTATAGATGAAGCCAAAGAACAACTAGGTCAAGCCTTATTACCTTTACTTGAAAGATTTGCCAAATTTGCTACAGAACAACTTGCACCAGCTTTGCAAGGACTTGTAGACGGATTAACTAGAAGTGGCAGACAAGGTTTAACACGTGCTTTTTATGACGCTGGAACAGGTGCAGTAACTTTTGGTTATGATATGGACAATGTACAAGGTCAAGCATACTTACTTGGCGAACAATTAAGAAAAACAACTGAAATACTTGGCGATATGCTAGACAAGGTTACTGGCGCAGCTGAGGGCGAGGGTTTTAAGAAATTATTAACAGTTATAACAAGTGTTATTGCAGGCTTAGAACGTGCTATTGAACTTTATAACAGTTTGCCTGATTTTGGTAAATTACTGATCAACCCAGTTGGACAACTAGCACCTTTGGCTGGCGCAGCTGGTCAAATACCAAGCACAGTACGAGGTGGTGGCACAACAGTAAATAACTACAACATTAAAGGTGCAATAGACCCACAAGCTACAGCTAGAACAATTACCAAAGTACAAAACACAGCAAATAAAACAACAGGTATAAAACCTTTTAACTTCGGCTTCAGATAAACCTATGACAGTATATACACCAACATATAGGGTAACAATTGCTGGAGTTGTACAAACGTCAACAACTTTACAAGACGGCACAATCACTTATGGTCGTAATGATTTTTTTGAGGCAACACAGCCAAGTTATTGCAACATAGAACTATTAAACCTTGACGGCACAAGCCCCGTAGTTGAATTACTTGACACAGTACTTATAGAAGTTACTGACTCAACAGGTGCATACATAAAATTATTTACTGGTGAAGTGTCAGGTGTTTATAACAGATTTGAGGGCGCTGGTTTAGGTGGTAAACCTAACACTTTACAGATTCAAGCAATTGGTGCTCTTGGTTTACTTGTTAAACGTTACGCTGGTGGTGTTGCTTACCCTGAAGAACTTGACGGGGCACGTATTCAACGTATTTTAGAAGAAACATTATTTGTTGCTTGGGAAGACATAAGTAATACTTTTACTTGGAATGATTTTACAACTGAAACTTGGGCTAACTATGGTGTACAAGGCATAGACACAATTGACGCAGGACGTTACGAAATGCTAGCTAGAAGCGCACAAGTACAACAAGCGTACGAATTAACAGACATAACTCAACAATCAGGTTTAGGTTATTTGTATGACACAGCAGATTTTGAGATAGGTTACGCAGACGCAGAACGCAGAAGCGAAAACTACGCAACCAATTTGATAGAACTTGACGCTGACCTTGTTAATGCTGATATACAAACCAGATTGCAAACAGCAGATATTGTTAACAGCGTAGTAATACAATATGATGACCCAGTACTTGAAGTTGTAGCACAAAATGATACGTCAATAAATAATTATGGTTTGCTTGAAGAAATTAGATCAACAATACTTGCAGAAACAGTTGACGCAACAGAACAAGCCACAAATTTTGTTAATTACAGAGGAACACCTAAAACGTCACTTGAAGCCGTATCGGTAAACCTTGCCCATTCAGATATGACTAATACAGTTAGAGACGATTTATTAGCTGTGACTATGGACAGTTTGCTTTACCTTGACAATATCCCAGTAGGGCTTATACCTGAGGGCTATTTTGAGGGTTTTGTTGAGGGTTGGACTTGGACACTTGGACGTAAAAACCTAGAACTAACTATGTCTGTTTCTAACTCAATCTACTCAACACTTGATGTACAATGGGAAGACTACAACGCTTTGATCCAATGGCAAAACTTGGATAATACAACTACGTGGCTTGACGTTATTTAAGAAAAGGATAAACTAGAGACTATGCCGAATACAACGAATTATTCGTTTCCAACGCCTGCCGATACTGATTTAGTAAAAAATGGAGCAGACGCGATACGCGATTTAGGTGATGCTGTTGATACAGCTATGAATACAGCTCTTGGTACTAAAAAGGCTGGAATGGTTTTACTGAATACGACTAGTTTTAGTGCAGTAGCGAGTACAAGTGCAACAGCAAATACTTTTACTTCAACTTATGATACATATAAAATTTTAATAAATATAACTGCTAATACGGCAGACGGAGATATTTTTTACAAAAATAGATTATCTGGTACAGATGCTTCAACTGATTATTACAATATGAGAGTTTTGGGAGACAGTTCTGGTGGCGGTGTTTTAAGTTATTCAAATACAAATAACGTTTCTTATTTAACTATTGGAAGAACAAACACTGCTTCTGCTCAAGGTGGAATTGATTTAACTGTTTATAGGCCAAAAATTGCAGATAGAACTCATATTACTTGTATTACTGAATTTTCTTTAGCAGCAAGTGTTGTTGCTATGTATATTGGTGGTTCTCATAATACTGCTACCGCTTATGATGCATTTACAATTGGTTGTAGTGCAGGCACAATTTCTGGCAACTATTCTGTATTTGGGGTAAATAAATAATGGCTAAAAAAGAAGAATCAATTTTAATTCAAATTGGTGAAGAAGTTATTGAATTAGTTGGAACAGATAAAGAAGCATTTTTAGCACAACGCCAAGCCGACAATACAGAACGTGCACTACTTGAAGCCGAGTATAAAGCCAAACAAGATGCGCGCGAAAGTGCTATCAAAAAGTTAGCAGAAATAGCAGGACTAACAAAAGATGAACTTAATGCAATCCTTTAACTACAAACAATTATCACTAGCTGCAATTGCTTTCTTAGCAGCTTGGCAAGCAACAGACTTTGCCCTTGATTACAGAGCTGTACTTGGTGCTGTCGTAGCTGCTTCAATGGGCGCGATGAACCCTAATGTCAAAACCAAGACTAAGTAACGCAGCTGAGCAATTACGCTCTGAAATAAATACTAAGTATCCTAATCGCGATAAACGTAGTGACGGCTGGATAGGCGACACAGCACACAACGCACGTAAATCAGACCACAACCCAGACAAACAAGGTTGGGTACGTGCTATAGATATTGACTCAGACCTTGTTAAAGGCTCATCTAAAGAATCTTGGCTATTAGCCGAACAGATTAAGACAATTGCACTTAAAGGCGACAAAAGGATTAGTTACGTAATCCACCAACACCGAATAGCCTCACCACGTCAGAATTGGGCTTGGCGTGTCTACAAAGGTGCTAACCCACACGTTTCACATATTCATATATCCTTTGATAAATCAGGCGACCTTAACGGAAAGGTATTTGGGATATGAGTAAACCTAAAGCAAAAAAAACAGTTATTGAACTACCTGACGTAATGGCTAGTGAACTTGTACGAATCATTAACACAGCTCACGAAGAAGGCAAACTAATCACAGGCTTTGTTTGTTGTTTAGAAATGTTTGACGGCAAAAAGAAAACAATCAAAATTGCAGCTAACCAAGATATGCCACAACACTCAGTATTTGGCATTATCAACTATGCAGCTGAAAAGTACCAATTTACTGTTGCACCTGACGAAGATGAAGATGATGATTTCTATGATCCAAATTGGTTTGACGGACAATGATAAACGAACTAATTGGCATTATTGGTTTACTTGTTACTATTCTTGTTTTGACAATTAGAGCAACTGTTGAAATGACTAAAATGAAATCGCAATTGTTTCCAAATGGTGGAAGTTCTTTGGCAGATAAAGTGACACGCCTACAAATAGATGTTGTTAAAATTCGTAGTACTATAGATAGTATTAGTACAGAGTTAGGTAAACCTAAACGAAAGAGGTAACGTATTAAGCGTTACGTAATTATCTCAGATTTGCAATACCCTTTTATTAAGAAACAGTACGTTGAAAGCCTTTTAGATTACATAGATTACGTAAAACCCGACAAAATTTTAAGTGTCGGTGATGAGCTCGATTGTCAGACGATATCAACCTACGCACGTGGCACAGCCCTAGAGTTTGAAGGTTCACTACAAAAGAATATAATAGGACTTAAAGGCTTACTCAAAGAATTCCGTAGTGCTATTGGACGCAGTAAGCCTTTCATAATGCAACGCAGTAACCACACAGCACGAATTGAAAAATACATAAGTCGTCACGCACCAGCGTTTAGTGTCATTGACGCAATCAAAATAGAAAACCTTTTAGGTTACAACGACAAAGACATAAACGTTACATACAACAGATCATTAACCGAAGTTGCTAAAGGCGTAATAATGGGTCACGGAGATGAAGGCAGGCTTTACAATCACGCAGGACAAACAGCTCTTGGACTAGCTACAAGAACAGGTAAGAATGTTGTTTGTGGTCATACACATAGACAAGGTATTGCTTCAGCTAGTCACGGCTTTGGTGGCAAACTTGACACACTTTGGGGAATGGAAGTTGGTCATCTTTGTGATCTTAATTCTGCTGGTATGCGTTATATGAAAGAAGGACACGCTAATTGGCAGGCAGGCTTTGGTATCTTATATGAGCAAGACGGACAAGTTAAACCTGAGCTAGTGCCTTTTAATAAAGACGGCTCTTTTATAGCCGAAGGCGAACTCTGGCGATAACGCCGTTACCAAATTGTTATAATTCAATGCCGTGTTTTGACACACGTTTGCTTTAACCTTTCTTTAACGAAAGGGGCAGTATGGATAAAACTTGGTATCCAATATCTCATCTCTTGGCTCACGCATATCACACTATGGATTATTACCACAAAACTAGGTGCATATTTGAGCCGTGCGATTGTGAAAACAAGCTAGCGCAATTACAGGAATTCTACGGACTATTTATAGGAGTGAACTAAGTGGATTATTTAAAGAACTACATAGAAGTAAAAGACAGAATACAAATGTTTTACGACAAATTTCCAGAAGGCACTTTGCATTTTGAATATAAAGGCGTACTGGAATTTGGTGGCGAGACTTATATCTATGGTAAAGCCTTTGCTTATCCTGATCGCGACAAAATGAATTACGCAAGTGGTTGGGCTTGGGAACGTGTACCAGCTAGAGGTTTTGCTAAAGGCGCAGAAATGATGACTCTTGAAACAAGTGCTTGGGGTCGTGCTATTGCAGCTCTTGGAATTGCTGTTACAAAAGGTATTGCTAGTCGAGAGGAAGTGCAACGTAATATGAAGCCAGAAAATGACCCGTGGCAGACCCCACCAGATAGCCCTACAAAGCCCATAGAGGGCAAAATTAGCCAAGAAACCCCTATACAGGTATCTGGACAAGGGCAAGCCTTAGAAATGAGTCATTTTGGCAATTATAGGGTTGCTACAGAAAAGCAAATAAACTTCTTGCATAGTTTATGTAAGCGTGTTTATACTGACTGGGATAAAGACAAGCTACTGAAATATTTGCAATTCTTAAGTAAAGAGCAGGAGTTTGCAAAGTTAGAATTTGCCCCATACACCATTGTTAAAAATCAATTAGATAATCAACAATTATTGGCAGATAATCTTGGTGCTTGGTTGAGCCCTTCTAAACTTCCGTCGTCTCACGAACAAAGTGAAATGGCACAAGCAGATTGGAAGACAGACCAATTTTAGAGATATTTTTATTAAACCCATATTTTAATGATGTTGAGCTACTACCAAGCGACTATCGGAAAATAGCCGTTTGTGAGTCGTCATTAAATCCAGAAGCTGTTAATCGAACAGGCAAGTACAGGGGCTTGTTTCAATTCGATTCACGGAGTTGGGGTTATGTCGGGGGTACTGGAGATCCCGCTAGAGCTTCTGTTCGTGAACAACTCCTACGCGCGCAGAAGCTCGTTAAAAAGCAAGGATTTGCAAGAGCGTTTCCACAATGTTCAAAGAAAATGGGGGTAAAATAAGTGGAAGTATTTACAGCGTTTATAGGTGTGTTTCTGGTGTTATTAGTGTTATTTATGCGACAATAATACGAGGAAAGGGGGGCAAAATGAAACCACAAGATCAGTACAGGTTTGAAAGAGCATTAAGAGCTTCAATTTCTATCGACCTTAAAAACAGAGAAAAAGATTTTAAGAACAAAAAGGATATGGAAGAAGCTAGAAAGATAGTAGAACAAAAACACTAAGTCAAGACAGGGGCAACAAATGGGAACACCATTAGGTAGAGAAGCTGTTATTAGTTTGTTAATAGGTGGAATACTTACGCTTGGAATTATGCAGATTTGGGAGTGGGTGAAAGCGTATGTTAGAACTTATATCAAGGTGCGTTAGTTGTGGTGGTTGGTGTTACGCAGCTAGTTATTGTAAGCATTGTATGAAAGCGATTAAATAATGGCTACATATATTTGGTGTAAAGTGTGTCATCAAATGATTGCTAAAGAGTTATTGCACGAAGATTGTGACCCTAAAGTACCTGTGGTACCAGCAAAAATAAAGAAACAAATGGGTATTAAATGAGTGATATAATTTATCTACATTACCATTACGATTACGAAAACAGTAAAGAATGGGTATGTAAAGACGCTAAGTGTTATCAAAAGCGTTTAGAAGATAGAAAAAAATTAGAAGCATATCAAGAGCTTGTAGATCGTAATTTGTGTTGCAAAGACAATTTACAAATGATTGAAGACTCAATACAAGACCCACGTATTGACGATTACAGATAACAACTGATATAAGTACTACCTTGGTCGCTCGAGCCAAGTCTAAACCTTAAGTCGAGGGTTGGTTAATAGCCTACTCAAACAGCCGTTAGAGGGCTTATCTTGTTCTGCCTATTTAGCAGACGTGTAACAATAACGAGAAGTTACGACATCACAAGCTGCTATTAACGAGTCTCCTAATAGATCTAATAAGTTTGTAATGATAGGGCGAGACTAAGCCGAATAACCAATAAGGCTTCCGTTCGATAACCTGAAACCGCAGGGGTTCAAATGAGAATGGTTTACTAAGCCGTTCTCTGCCCTTCAACACACAAGGGTTCTAACATATATAATGAACAATATATGAATAGTATTAAACGTAACGGATCTACAACACGTTGGAGAAAAATAAGAGTTGCAATACTCAGACGAGACAACAACACCTGCTACTACTGCGGAATACCTACAGCTACTACAGTCGATCATCTCACACCCGTCGAGCAAGGTGGCGACGATAACTTCAATAACCTCGTTAGTGCTTGCGCAAACTGCAACTACAGTAAAGGCAATCGAACTGAAGAACAGTACATTAAAGCAAGAAACAAAAAGCACAGGAGCAAAATGATTAAACAAACCCAATTTTTTGTACACGATAAGACAC
>Ga0209358_10002298_pt1 | contig 14618 bp, 8 predicted proteins | sample LauGreFa1BDMLBSN_2_FD_187574 | JGI IMG/M metagenome (GOLD analysis project Ga0209358, IMG submission 187574) | Freshwater lake microbial communities from Lake Michigan, USA - Fa13.BD.MLB.SN (SPAdes) (version 2) | ecosystem: Environmental > Aquatic > Freshwater > Lake | place: Lake Michigan, USA... | reverse complement strand
ATTTTATATTCAGCAAGTGGAAGGTAAATATTGGAGAAGCTTAAGTGATAGCTTGCATCAACGCATTGTGGAAATTCCAGCCGCAAGGGGAACTATTTACAGTGAGGATGGACAAATGTTAAGTACTAATATGCCTAGGTTTGACATTTACATTGACTTTAGGGTTCAGCCATTACACGAAAAGAGCGGAAAAATATTTAGAGAAAATATTGACTCTTTGTCTATTTCATTAGCAAGTTTATTTAAGGATAAATCTGCGGAAGGGTATAAAAATGACTTGACAAAAGCATTTGAGGCAAGCGAAGGGAATTATGAATTAAGAAAAAAGATTGACTATCGCGAATACTTAACATTGATTAAGTTTCCGATGTTCCGATTGGGTCGCTATAAGAGTGGATTGATAGCACAGGAGAAAAACTTTAGATTAAACCCTTATGAAAATATTGGTTATCGCACCATTGGTTTAGCGAGAGATGAAAATAAAGTTGGACTTGAAAAGTCATACGATACTGTATTAAATGGACGCAATGGTCGTCAATTAGTTCGTGCAATTGCAGGTGGCGTTACTGTTCCAGTGGAAGAAGGTCAATTTGAAATTGAACCAGAAACAGGGAAAGATATTGTAAGCACTATTGATGTGTTTATCCAGGAAGTGACGGAGAATGCATTAATGAAGATGATGATCAAAAATGAAGCGACATCAGGCATAGCGATGGTGATGGAAGTGAAAACAGGTAAAATTAAAGCCATTGCTAACCTAGGAAAAATTAGTGAGGGGGTATATAGAGAGGATTTAAATTATGCTATGACACCTACTGAACCTGGATCTACCTTTAAATTAGTTACCCTATTATCAGCTTTAGAGGATGGTAAGGTTACTTTGAATTCACGTGTTAACTTAGAAGGAGGTACTTGGAAAGTTGCAGGACAAACAGTATACGATTCTGAAAAGCATGGAAAATTTGATGCTTCAGTACTAGAAGCATTTGAAGAAAGTTCAAATGTAGGTATGGCAAAAATTGCTATGGCTAATTATAACAATAATGTGGATGTATATTTTAAGCATTTAACAAAATTACGTTTGGACTCCACTTCTGGTATTGATTTAGTGGGGGAGAAGCAACCAAGAATTGTAAAACCAGGTAATAAAATTTGGGGTCCAACCACTTTGCCATGGATGGCATTTGGGTATAATATTGAAATCGCGCCAATTCAAACTTTGAATTTATATAATGCTATAGCAAATAATGGCGTGATGATGAAGCCTTATTTGGTGAATTCGATAAAAGAAGAAGGACGCATTTTAAAATCATTTTCACCCAAGGTATATAATGCGCAATTGTGCAAGCCAACGACCATTAGAGATTTACGTATCGCTTTAGAAGGAGTTTGTATTAATGGCACTGGAAAAAAATTATTTGCGAATAGCTTATATAAAGTGGCTGGTAAAACAGGTACGGCTAAAGTAGCGAATGGCAATAAGGGCTATGGCGAAGGTATTTTTCAATCTTCCTTTGCAGGGTATTTTCCTGCTGATAATCCACAATATACCATTGTAGTGATTATAAAAAATAAGGCACATGCTGCGAATTATTATGGGGCATCCGTTGCAGGACCAGTTTGGAAAGAAATTTCAGATCGATTGTATTCCACCTACATTCAAAATAAATTAAACATACTTCCTGCATTTAATGTAAAAGACAGTCAGCTGTTTAATTATTCAATTTCTAAAATGTCCTTACAAAAAATTGCGACCACTTTAGCGATTCCTTATAAAGATTCGACGAATGCTTCTACAGATTGGGTTAATGTAAATGGTAATGGAGCAAATGTAGTTAGTAGACAACAAATAATTTCAGACAGCACGATGCCGGATATCAGTGGATTAAAATTACAAGATGCATTATGGTTATGTGAAAAAAGAGGCTTATTAGTTAGCTGTGTGGGAAAAGGTAAAGTAGTAAAACAAAGTATTGCACAAGGCGCTTATATTTCAAAAGGACAACAAATTCAAATTGAATTAAATTAATGAAAGAATTACAATCTATATTATTTGGAGTTGCACTTCGTGAAGTAGTTGGATCAACGAAGCAACTAGTGAATGATATTCAGATTGATTCAAGAAAGGCGACGCCTTCATCTGTATTTGTTGCAATTAGCGGTGTGCAAGTGGACGGGCATCATTTTATTGACACTGCCATTGAAAAAGGAGCTACAGTTATTGTTTGTGAAAAATTACCAGGAGTAACAGTTCCAGGGGTTACCTATCTAATAGTTGAAAATACAAGTGTAGCAGTTGCCATCATGGCACATCAGTTTTATAACGAACCATCTAATAAAATAAAATTAGTGGGTATTACGGGTACCAATGGAAAAACAACCGTAGCCACTTTATTATTTAAATTATTTAAGGGTTTGGGATATACCTGTGGTTTAATAAGCACTGTTGAAAATCACATTGCGGATACTATTGTACCAGCGACACATACCACACCTGACGCAATTCAATTAAATGCATTGTTAGATAAAATGGTGCAAGCGGGTTGTACGCATGTGTTTATGGAAGTGAGCAGTCATGCTATTCATCAACATCGTGTTACAGGTTTAAACTTCACTGGCGGGGTATTTACAAATATTACACATGATCATTTAGATTATCATAAAACTTTCGAAGCGTATTTGGATGCAAAAAAAGCATTCTTTGATCAATTGTCAAATACCGCATTTGCCATCACCAATTTGGATGATAAAAATGGTGTTCAAATGTTAGCGGATACCAAGGCGACTAAGTTGACTTATGCCTTACATGCACCAGCGACGTATAAAGGAAAAATATTAGAAAATCAATTACATGGTTTAGTGTTGTTGGTGAATGAAATTGAAGTGCATTGCAGGTTGATTGGCATTTTTAATGCCTATAACTTTTTAGCAGTGTATGGTGCTGCTATTCAATTAGGCGAAAAGTCGGAGCAAGTATTAACGATATTAAGTGCATTAACGGGGGCAGAAGGTAGGTTTGATTATATTATCGGGATTGACCAGCGCATTGGTATTGTTGATTATGCGCACACACCAGATGCATTAGAAAATGTATTGACTACAATAGCGAAATTAAGAAAAGGCGGGGAGGATGTGATTACGGTGGTTGGATGTGGTGGGGATAGAGATAAAACAAAGCGTCCAATAATGGCGCAAGTGGCATGTGATTTAAGTACTAAAGTGTTTTTCACAAGTGATAACCCTCGTTCCGAGGATCCCAATGAAATTATTAAGGATATGGAGCAGGGTTTGAGTAGTGCAGCAAAAAGAAAGTATATCAATATCGTAGATCGTAAAGAAGCAATAAAGGCGGCGGTAAGTTTTTCAAAACCAGGCGATATTATTTTAATTGCTGGGAAAGGGCATGAGAAGTACCAAGATATAAAAGGCGTGAAACAACATTTTGATGATAAAGAAGTATTACAAAATTTATTTAACGATTTAGCCAAATAAAACTACTATGCTGTATCAATTATTTTCATGGTTAGACAAAACATTCGATATACCTGGATTAGGGGCATTCCAGTTTTTAACTTTCAGAATTGCAATGGCGATTTTATTATCCTTATTTATTGCAACTGTTTATGGTAAAAAAATGATTTTGTTTTTACAAAAAAAACAAATTGGTGAAAGTGTACGTGAATTAGGTTTGGTAGGAGAGCAACAAAAAAAGGGAACGCCTACGATGGGGGGTATCATTATTTTGTTAAGTATTCTAATTCCAACTTTGTTGTTTGCGAATTTAGATAAAGTATATATCCGATTGATGATTCTATGTACGGTTTGGTTGGGCTTGATTGGTTTTTTAGACGACTATTTTAAAATTAAAGCCAGAAAAGAATCTCAAAGTAAAGGAGAAGCTTATAAAAAGAAGAATAGTGATGGATTAGCGGGTATTTCAAAAATTATTGGTCAAGTTGGATTGGGTATCATCATTGGGGTATCATTATATTTCAGTAATGCAGTAACAGTTGAAAGAGAAATTGTTTCTACCAATGTTTCCGAAAGTTTGGCCAAAGGCGAGAAGGTGGCTAAAGGTGCTGATATTGTTGTTAGAAAAATAAATGGAGAGGAAAGAAGGTTTGTAAAAGTTAAAACGCCCATCACGACCATTCCTTTTGTTAAAAATCATGAATTTAATTATAGCAGATTAGTAAGTTGGATTGGACCAGGTGCTGAAAAGTATACATGGATCATTTATATATTAATTGTCACATTTATTATTACAGCGGTTTCCAATGGTGCCAACCTAACTGATGGGCTTGATGGATTAGCTGCTGGAGTAAGTGCAATTATAGGAGCTGCATTAGGCGTATTTATATATGTAAGTGGTAACTATGTTTTCGCTGACTATTTAAACGTAATGTACATACCAAATTTAGGAGAGTTGTCCATATTTGTAGGGGCGTTTGTAGGGGCTTGTATTGGATTTTTATGGTACAATGCTTATCCAGCGCAGGTGTTTATGGGAGATACTGGAAGTTTGGCGCTGGGCGGAATTATTGCTTCATTAGCTATTATCGTTAGAAAAGAATTATTGATCCCTATTTTTTGTGGTGTGTTTTTAATTGAAAACTTAAGTGTGATTATTCAAGTAAGTTATTTCAAATACACCAAGAAAAAATTTGGGGAAGGTCGAAGGGTATTTTTAATGAGTCCACTGCATCATCATTATCAGAAGAAGGGCTTTCATGAAAGTAAGATTGCAGTTCGTTTCTGGATCATCACCATTTTGTTAGTCATTGCTTCCATCTTAACATTAAAAACAAGATAATACATTGTCTAAAAGATTAGTCATATTAGGTGCAGGTGAAAGTGGAATAGGTACTGCTTTATTGGCCAAACAAAAAGGCTATGAAGTTTTTGTATCTGATGGAAGTGCCATTAAAGCTAATTTTCAAAAAGAGTTGGAGGACAATGGCATTGCTTTTGAATCTGGCAAACATAGTGTGGATCAAATATTGAATGCGGACGAAGTAATGAAAAGCCCGGGCATCCCTGAAAAAAATGAAATGGTAAAAGCCATTAGAGCCAAAGGTATTCCCGTGATCAGTGAAATTGAATTTGGGTATCGATATAAGGGCTTTAGTAAAATTGCAGCAATTACTGGCAGCAATGGAAAGAGCACTGCCACTTCATTGTTATATCATATTTGCCAATTAGTCAATGATGATGTGGCAATGGTAGGTAATATTGGATTTTCATTTGCAAGACAAATTGCTGTTGCACCTAAGTCATTATACATTATTGAAGTAAGCTCATTTCAATTAGACGATATCATACATTTCAAACCCGATATCGCTATTTTATTAAATATCACAGAAGACCATTTAGACAGGTACGATTACAAGTTTGAAAATTATATTAAAAGTAAGTTTCGAATTATTGAAAATCAAACTGCACAGGATTATTTTATTTACTGCATTGACGATGAAGTCATTGTTAAACATTTAGAACTACTAACTACTAATACTAACCCATTACCATTTTCTATGAAACAAGAAGTAAAAAAAGGAGGCTACATCAAAAACGACCAAATGATGTTGAAAATCCAAGAAGAACGCGTGTCGATGAGTATTTATGATTTTGCATTAAAAGGCAAGCATAATGCTTATAATACAATGGCAGCAAGCATTGCTGCAACTACTTTGGGAATTCGCAAGGAAAAAATCCGCGAAGCCGTAAGTAATTTTCATAGCCTTGAACACCGCATGGAATTTGTGGCAACAGTTCGTGGTGTTGACTTTGTGAATGACAGCAAGGCCACTAATGTAAACAGTACTTGGTATGCATTGGAGAGCATGCAAAAATCTACTGTTTTAATTTTAGGCGGCGTTGATAAAGGCAATGACTATGAATTAATCGCTGAATTAGTGAAAGAAAAAGTAAAAGCGATTATTTGCATGGGTACGGACAATAAAAAAATCATTGACTTTTTTGGAGATAAAGTGGCTTCAATTGTGGAAGCTGATTCTGCAAAAAAAGCGGTGACTGCGGCATTTAAATTAGCTGAAAAAGGAGATGTTGTTTTGCTAAGTCCAGCTTGTGCAAGTTTCGACTTATTTAAAAACTATGAGGATAGAGGCATTCAATTCAAAGAGTCAGTTAAAGAATTATAAGCATGTTCAACGAGACCACGGATAAATTATTTTCACAAATGCCTTCGATTGGAGGTATGAAAGAGCATTTAGACCAAAGAACAAGGGGTGATAAATACATATGGGGGTTAGTCATTGTTTTATCATTGATATCTATACTGGTCGTGTATAGTGCAACAGGCTCTTTGGCATATAAAATGTACCGTGGGAACACAAGCGTTTATTTATTTAAGCAAGTGATATTTACTTTGGTGGGTTTGTTGGTTATTTTTGGCTTGCACCGAATTAATTATACGGTGTTTTCAAGAATTGCGACTATACTTTTCATGTTGTCAATACCACTTTTAATTTATACTTTATTTTTCGGTGCAAAAATTAATGAAGGAAGTAGGTGGATTAAACTACCTATTATCAATTTAACCATACAAAGTAGTGATGTAGCAAAGCTTGCTTTGTTTATGTATATATCAAAGGTGTTAAGTAAAAAGCAGGAAGTTATTAAGGATTTTAAGAAAGGATTTTTACCAATCATCATTCCTGTATTCATTATTTGTGGATTAATCATGCCAGCAAACTTATCAAACGCATTATTGACTGGTGCTACTTCCTTATTACTTATGTTTATAGGTAGGGTGAATTTTAAGCATATTTTATTGACCATATTAGTCGCGATGATTCCTGTGGCAATAATTGTCAGTGTGGCAATAGCTACACACTCCAGTAAATCGGTAGAAGGTCAGCCAGTGGTTGCTGAAAAAATGAAAAGTTTCGGTCGCATTGGCACTTGGGTGAATCGTGTGCAGGATTTTATGTATGCCAACGAAAGGGAAGTTCCTTATCAAGTGCAACAAGCAAAAATTGCCATTGCGAATGGAGGTATCTTTTTTGGGCTTGGTCCTGGCAATAGTCGGCAAAGAAATTTTTTACCGCAGGCCTATAATGACTTTATATATGCAGTAATTATTGAAGAGTATGGTTTGATTGGCGGGGCATTTATCATTTTTATTTACCTAGTTTTTTTATTTCGATGTATACGTATTTTTAGAAAATGTCCTTATGCGTTTGGTGCTTTCTTGGCACTTGGTTTAAGTTTTACATTAATTATTCAAGCAATTGCAAATATGGCAGTGAATGTAAATATTGTTCCAGTGACTGGGGTAACATTGCCATTAGTGAGTATGGGTGGAAGCTCATTTATATTTACTTGTTGTGCTATTGGATTGATATTGAGTGTTGCACGAAATGTGGAACAAATGGAAGGGAAGGCACCAGTTGAAACTGAAATTGAATTACCTGACGAAAATACTGAGATAGACAATGGCGTTAAATCCGCAATATAAAAACATTCGCATCATCATCGCTGGTGGTGGTACCGGAGGGCATATTTTCCCTGCGATAGCGGTAGCGCAAGCGATTCAGAAAATACAACCAGATGCTGCTATATTATTTGTGGGTGCGCTCGGTAAAATGGAAATGGAGAAAGTGCCACAAGCGGGCTATGAAATTAAAGGCATCGCCATTGCCGGATTTAACAGAACTAATTTATTAAAAAACTTATCATTGCCTTGGAAATTATTGAAGAGTTATTTTCAAGTGAAGGCGATTATAAAAAAATTCAAACCCAATGCTGTTTTTGGGGTAGGTGGCTACTCTAGCTTTCCGGTTTTGAAACAAGCACAAACAAAAGCTATTCCTACATTTATTCACGAATCAAATGCATTTGCAGGAAAAGCAAATCAATGGCTAGGTGCTGATGCCACTCAAATATTCACAGGAACAAAAGGAATGGAAAATTTTTTCCCTGCTTATAAAATATTGGTGACTGGTAATCCGGTTAGACAAAACATCATCCACACTTCTTATAGCAAGGATAATGCAGTGTTACATTTTGGTTTAATGCCTAATAAAAAAACGGTTTTAATTGTCGGTGGAAGTTTGGGAGCAAGCTCCATTAATAAAGCTATCCAAAATAATTTGGCTGCATTTTTGGAGGATAACATACAATTGATTTGGCAAACTGGTAAACCGAATGCTGCCGCGTATGTAACTGCTGCAAATGATTATGCCAATGTTTATGTGAGTTCCTTTATTGATGACATGAGTGCCGCTTATACTGCTGCAGATATAGTGGTAAGCAGATCTGGTGCAATGGCAGTCGCTGAAATTTCAATTACAGGAAAGGCGGCCATCTTTGTTCCTTATCCACATGCAGCGGAGGATCATCAAACCTATAATGCTTTGGCATTGGTGGATAATGGCGCTGCGAAAATGGTGAAAGATAATGCCGTGGATCAACAACTAATCCCTTTATTACAAAGTTTGATGCATGATGATCAAAGTAGGCATTTGATGGAAGAAAAAATAAAAGCATATGCATTTACAAATGCAGATGAAGTAATTGCAGAACAAATACTACAACATATTTAAAAAATAAAAACGAAATAGTAATAAAGAATACGCTAATAAAGAATCCGCTAAAAATGACTACACAAACAATAAATCCGCTAACGAATATAAAAAACATCTATTTCATTGGAATTGGGGGTATTGGAATGAGTGCATTGGCTAGGTATTTTAATACACAGGGTGTGCAAGTTTCAGGCTATGATAAAACGCCCACTTTATTGACGGATGATTTGGTGAAGGAAGGGATAAAAATTCACTTCGAAGATGATTTAAACCAAATGGACAAAGCGGCTACTGTAATTGTATATACACCTGCTATACCTGCGGATCATGGGGAATTAAATTATTATAGAGATAATGGGTACAATGTAGTTAAGCGTAGTGATGTTTTACAATGGGTTACTGAAAATGCTTTCACTATAGGCATTGCTGGTACCCATGGAAAAACCACGACCACTTCAATGACAGCTCATATTTTAAGACATACGGAATATGGTTGTAATGCTTTTTTAGGCGGCATTGCTTCCAATTATAATACCAATTTTTGGAGCCATGAAAAAAATGTTGTGGTTGTAGAAGCGGATGAATACGATCGTAGTTTTTTAAAATTATCGCCCAATATTGCAGTTATCACTGCAGTGGATCCGGATCATTTAGATATTTACGGAACAGCAGAGGAGGTATTAAAAGCATTTGGGCAATATGCGGATAAGATTAAGCCTGGTGGCACATTTATTCAAAAAATGGGCACTACGGTGGTTACTAATTCGGAAAATAAAACGATGCAAACGTATGGGTATGATAAAAACGATGCGGCTTATCATACGCAAAATTTAAAAGTAGTGGATGGGTCCTATATTTTTGATTTAGTCCACCCAGGTGGCGTTTTGAAGGAAGTGGTTTTAAATATGGGTGGCTTGCATAATGTTGAAAATGTCACTGCCGCAATTGCAATAGCATTAACATTAGGCATTGATGAAAATAAAATCAAGTTAGCTGTTGCCGATTTTAAAGGAGTAAAGCGTCGCTTTGAGTATAAGGTTAAAACTGCTAATAAGGTTTTGATTGACGATTATGCGCACCATCCTGAGGAATTAAATGCATTAATATCTGGTGTAAGAAGTATATATCCTGGCGAGAAAATGGTTTTAGTTTTTCAACCCCACTTATATAGTCGCACGCAGGATCAATGTGATGGCTTTGTTGAAACTTTCGATAAAGCAGATGAAGTTATTTTATTACCTATTTATCCAGCAAGGGAATTACCTATTCCAGGCGTTACCAGTGATATGCTCATTGAAAAAATGAGTATCTCAAAAAAACAAGTAATGTCAAAAGAAGCATTGTTGGCATGGGCGGCAACCACTCCTGATAAGCTAATTGTGATGGCAGGGGCAGGTGATATAGATGTTTGTATCAATCAAATTAAAGACCTACTTATATCTACTAAATGAAGCAATGGCAAAACATATTGATTAAAACTTTGTGGAGCATTGCAGGTGCAGCACTTATATTTTTATTTGTGATTGCATGGAAAGCTAAAGTGAGTAAAAAAGTTTCGCAAATACAAGTTGAATTGGTGGGCGAAACCACCAAGGCTTTATTTATGGATGAAAATGAAATCACCCAAATTTTAAAAGACCAAGGAATTACCAAAGGCACTATTGTTGAAAGCATCAATTTAACATCGATTGAGCAGGAGTTAGAAAAAATAAGGTGGATAAAAAATGCAGAGCTATTTATCAATAACCAACAATTATTAGAAGTTAAAATACAGCAACGAATTCCGATTGCACGTGTTTTTACTATTGCAGGAAGTTCCTTTTATATTGATGATCAAGGTAGGCGTTTACCTTTAAAACAGCTTACCGTGCTGCGTTTGCCCGTATTTACGGGGTTCCCAACAGATCAAGATAAATTATCTGCACCAGATAGTTTATTACTTAATGATTTGCTCCTTTTTTCAAATACCATTAAAACGGATAGTTTTTTCACAGCGCAAATAGCACAAGTAAATATTGGACCTAATGGTGATTTTCAAATGGTGCCTAGTTTGGGCGATCATACTGTTTTAATAGGGTCGGTGGATAATTTGGCGGATAAATTAAATCGGTTATATACTTTCTATAAAAAAGTGTGGGTACAAAGTGGGATCAATGCCTATCAGGTATTGGATTGCAGATTTGACGGACAAATTGTTGCCCTAAAAAAAGGATTGGAACCTATTCAATATGCCCCCGGCATGATGCCATTTCAAAATTCGGTATTAGCAAATACGGAAAATGTCATTTTGAATACAGATACCGCTTCGGCACCCATCCTTAAAGATACCTTGAAGAAAGTGGCGCCCATTGCTATCAAAAAAGAGGTCAAATTAGAAGAAAATAAAGTGGCTAAGAAGCCCGCAGTTAAAGTGGTTGCAAATAAAAAAAGCACCCCAAAAAAAATCAACCAACAAATCAAGAAAAAAGACAATAAACAAAACAATAAATCGTTAATTAATAAGAAGAAATCCGCGAAAGCTTTAATGCCAACAAAGACTACTTCTAAGAACAACAACAACTAACAACTAAAATACATAACAATGAGTCAAAATGATTCGCCCATCATTGTGGGGCTAGATATTGGTACCACAAAGATTGCGGCTATAGCTGGCAGAAAAAATGAGTTTGGCAAATTAGAAATTTTGGGCTTTGGCCGTGCCAATAGTAATGGGGTACAACATGGTCAGGTGTTAAACATTGATCAAACCATTAAAGCAATTCAACAAGCACTGCAAAATTGTCAATTAAGCAATCCTGATTTAGAAATCAATGAAGTATTTGTAGGTATTGCAGGTCATCATATTAAAAGTTTACAAACAAGGGGTGATATGGTTCGTCAGGATGCGGAGAACGAAATTCAACCTTGGGAAATTGAGCAGTTAATCAACAACCAACGCAAAACATTTATTCCAGCTGGGGATCAAATTATTGACGTGATACCACAAGAGTTTCATGTTGACAATAACCCAAATGTAAAAGAGCCAGTAGGCGTGAATGGGGTAAAAGTAGGGGCTAATTTTTTAATCCTAACTGGGGACAGAAATGCAATTCGCAATATTAATCGTTCTGTTGAGCGTAGTGGTTTGGTGACGAAGGATTTAGTATTACAACCCTTAGCTTCTGCTAGTGCGGTGATGAGCGATATCGATTTAGAAGCGGGTGTGGCAATTTTAGATATTGGTGGTGGCACCAGTGATTTAGCTGTATTTTATGATGGCATCTTAAAGCATACTGCTGTAATTCCATTCGGGGGTGAAAATATTACTAATGATATTCGACTTGGCTTAGGCGTTTTGAAAAGTCAAGCTGAGGCAATGAAAGTACAGTTTGGTAGCGCTTTAGCAGATGAGGCAAAAGCCAATGCTTATGTAACTATTCCAGGTTTAAAAGGAATGCCTGCAAAAGAAATCAGTGTGAAAAGTTTGGCAGGAATTATCCAAGCAAGAATGAGTGAAATATTGGATTTTGTTACTTATCATTTAAAGCAAGTGGGTTTGGATAGTCGTCAATTAAATGGCGGTGTGATATTAACTGGTGGTGGATCTCAATTAAAGCATCTTATACAATTAACCGAGTACATCACTGGTTTGAATGCAAGAATTGGATTGCCTAATGAACATTTAGCGCCTAATCATATCGATGAGTTGAAAAAGCCAATGTATTCAACATGTATTGGATTAATCTTAAAAGGTTACAACGATTTCGAGCAAAATTATAAGGTATTTGCTGAAAACTTTAAAAGAGTGGAAGTGCCTAAATCATTGACTGTAAATAACAGCATTGGCGCGAATACTTTAACGAGTCAAAAGGCTGAAAAACCTGCAGCAGCAACTACTTTATCAGTAGAACAAATTGAAAGAAGAAAGAGCAAATTCTGGGATCGTTTTAAGAATAACTTGATTGAAATATTTAATGAGGAACCTGACAAACCTTTGTAATATTATTTACCCACATTGTGGTTATAAATATCAAGTAGAATAAATTCTAAAATTGCTAATTTCGACATAACTAACTAACAACTAACCATCTAACTAACCCATTTAAAAACAAAAAAATGATTCAATTTGACTTGCCTAAACAAAAATCATCTATCATCAAGGTCCTAGGCGTAGGCGGTGGCGGTAGTAATGCTGTAAACTTTATGTTTAAGCAGGATATAGAAGGCGTTGATTTTATTATTTGTAATACCGATTCTAAGGCCATTGAACAAAGCGATGTGCCCAATAAAATTCAATTAGGACCCCATTTAACACAGGGTCTTGGGGCAGGAGCGGATCCTTCAGTTGGCAAGTTAGCTACAGAGGAATCTTTAGAAGAAATCAGAAAAATTTTAGAAGTTAATACACGCATGGCCTTTATCACCGTGGGTATGGGTGGTGGAACTGGAACTGGCGGTGCGCCAATTATTGCAAAAATTTGTAAGGACTTAGGCATTTTAACTGTCGGTATCGTTACCACACCTTTCGGATTTGAAGGTCCTCGTCGTCAAAAACAAGCAGAGGAAGGGATCAATCAATTAAAGCCATTAGTAGATACATTATTAGTGATTTCAAATGATAAATTACGTGTTCAATATGGTAATTTAAAAATGAAAGAGGCATTTACAAAAGCCGATAATGTTTTAGCAACTGCAGCTAAATGTATTACCGATGTTATTAATAGCCGCGGTCATATTATTGTTGACTTTGCAGATGTTTGCACGGTGATGAAAAATGGAGGGGTTGCTATTTTAGGCAAGGCGGAAGTGGAAGGGGAGAATAGAGCAGAAAGAGCCATAGAGGAAGCGTTGAATTCTCCATTATTGAATGACAATGATATAAAAGGAGCAAAATGGATTTTATTAAATATTAATAGTGCGGAAGGGGAACATGAGTGCACCATGGATGAATTAGAAACAATCAATAATTACTTAAGAGAAAGAACTGGCGAACATTCTGATGTAATTATGGGAATGGGTTATGATGCTACCCTTGATAAAAAATTAGGTATCACATTAATCGCTACAGGTTTTGAAGGTAAAGATCCTTTTAAATCAGAAACACCAAAAAAAGCGGAGGCTCCTATTGAGGAAAAAATTATAATGACATTGGTTACAGATGCAGTTGTAACTGAACAAATCAAGGAGGAGCCATTAAGTAATGAAGTAACTGAAAAAGCAGCGGATCATTTTATTTTAGATCAAACTGAAGAAACGCCCATTCATTTTTCATTTGACCAAACACCTGTGTTCGAAGCTCCTTCATTAGTTGCTGAAGAAGCATTGGAGGAAGAAGAAATAAAGGAGGTTATATTGGATAAATATGATACTATCTGGGAGTTAAATGCAGAAGTGTCAATAGCCGCTGCAAATAGTATTGAAGAAGAGATGGAAGAAGATGAATTGGAGGAGACTATGGAGGATGAAATATTAGAAGCCGAAGAAGAGATGGAAGTTGAAGAAGAAATGGAATTGATGGCTTTTGAGAACAGTGAATTAATGCCAACTTTAGTATTTGAAGAGGAGCCTGCTTTTGAAGAAGAAATAGAAGATATGGAGGAAGTGAATGTAGAAGAAATGGAAGAAGAAATGTTCACTTTGAACATGGAAGCAGAGAAAGAAGCCACTATTGTTTCTGAGTTTGTTTTAAGTAAGCCTACTAATATTTATGTGGAGGAGATGGAAGAAGTGGAAGAAGAAATTTCAGCTCCAGTAATTGCAACCAATGAAGTGATTTTTGAAATTCATGAATCAGATCCAAGTTTGGATATGGAAGAGGACTTTGTTTTAGAGGAAATCACCATTGAGGAAGAAGTTGAAGAAGAATTCATGGAAGAAGAATTGATGGAAGAAGAATTAATGGAAGCGGAAATGTCCATCGATGAAAATATTGCGCAAGAAGAAGTGGCAACTGTTGAAATGTATACTGCTCCAGTGATTGAAACGCCTGCTCCAGCGGAAGTGGTTTTTGAAACTTCTTTCAGATATGAGGAAGATCCATCGATGCAATTGGTGATGAGAGAGGAATCTAATTCGCCTGTGGCACATGTGAAT
>Ga0209358_10002296_pt1 | contig 14623 bp, 16 predicted proteins | sample LauGreFa1BDMLBSN_2_FD_187574 | JGI IMG/M metagenome (GOLD analysis project Ga0209358, IMG submission 187574) | Freshwater lake microbial communities from Lake Michigan, USA - Fa13.BD.MLB.SN (SPAdes) (version 2) | ecosystem: Environmental > Aquatic > Freshwater > Lake | place: Lake Michigan, USA... | reverse complement strand
TGCTGAGGGAGAGCACCGGTGAGATGAGGGTGTGGTCGTCGGTGACGATGCCCTCGCGGCCGATGTCGAGGATGAGATCGACGAGGTCGGCGGGGGGGAGGGCGTCGCGCAGGCCGACGAGGCGGTTGAGCATATCCCGGAGCCCGAGGTTGGTCTCGCCGGACGCGCCGGCCTCGATGGCGGCGTGCTCGGAGAGCTGGATCGGCATGCGCTCGGCGTTGCCGCCGTAGGCGACGGAGGCCACCTTGCCGTCGGAGCCGCGGGTGGCGACGAAGGGCGGCGAGTCGACCGCGGTGCCGGCGAAGATGTAGTCGTTGCGGAACTTGGTGTTGGCGAGCTGGAGGGTCTGCTCGACCAGCTGGTCCACCTCCGAGGCGTAGGCGCGCGCCTGGGCGCCGCTGATCGCGCCGGCGCCGAGGGTGCCGATCTCGTTGACGCGGTCGCTGACCTTCTTGATCTGCTGGAGGCCGGAGAACGACGCCTGGCTAAGTTCGAGCGCGCGGTCGGCGTTGCGCTGGAACTGACCGATCCGGCGCTGCTCGCTCTCGAGCTGCAACACGCGGCCGACCGCGGACGGGTCGTCCTCCGGCTGCGTGATGCGCTGGCCGGTCGCCACCTGGGACTGCAGGCGGGCCTGCTCGGTCGAACGCCGCTCGATCTGGCGGATCAGGCTTTCGGAGAGCGTGTGGTTGGTGATGCGCATGGTCGGGAAAGTGCCACGTGGCGGGAATCAAGTAACAGGAAGCTGGAGACGGCGACGCGACGGGTTGGTTCTTGGCACTCGAGGACTTGTTGCTTGCTAGAGGGTGGGCGGCGCTCAGACGCCGAGGCGGTTGACGACGGTTTCGAGCAGCTCGTCCATCACGCTGAACACGCGGGAGGACGCCTGGTAGGCCCGTTGGAATTTCATCAGGTCGGCCATCTCCTCGTCGAGGGACACGCCGCTGAGGCTGTCGCGCTGGGTGCGGATGAGCGTCTCGATGTTGGCCTGGTCCTCGACGCGCGAATTGGCGGAGGCGAGGGACTGGCCGAGTCGGGAGACGGTCTTGCCGTAGAAGGCGGCGAATGTGCCGTCGATGTGGTCGCCGTCCGCGGTGGAGAAGTCGCGGTTGGCGAGGCGCGCGACGGCCAAGGCGAGCGTATTGTCGGCGGCGGCGCCGCCGTCGCTGGTCTTCAGCGAGTGGGTATTGAGTCCGCTCTGCACCGCGATCGAGCCGGCGGAGGTGCCGGCGGCGGCGAAGAAATCCCCGGTGGCGCCGGTCGGATTGTAGGCGGCGTTGACCGACGTGACGAGCTGGCGCGCCAACAGGTCGAGGTCGTGGCGAAGCGTGCGGATGGCACCGTCGCGGGCGGTGAGCGCGCCCTTGATCGAGCCGCCGGCGGGCGCGAGGGGGGTGGCGTCCGGACCGGCGACGAGGCCGTTGCCGTCGAACGAAACTTCGGCGGCCACCGCGGCGAGGCTGACGAGCACGACCTCGTTGCCGTCGGCATCCCGCGCGGACACGCGGACCTGGGCGCCCTCGTTGCGCAGCTCGACGGGAATCTTGGCGGAGAGTTCCTCGAGCCGGGCCTGGCGCTGGTCGCGGAGGTCGACGGCGGCGCCGGGGTTGTTGATCTCGACGCGGCCGATCTGGGCGTTGAGTTCGGCGACGGTGGCGAGGAGGCGGTTGACCTTGGCGACGTCGTCCTCGACGCCGGCGTCGAGGTCGGTCTGGACCTGGGCAAGGCGCCGGTCGGTGAGGTTGAAGCGGTCGGCGAGCGTGGCGGCGCGCTGGAGCAGCGTCTGGCGTTCGCCGTTGTCGGTCGGCCGCGACGCGAGGCTTTGGAACGCGTTGAAGAAATCGTCGAGCGCGGCGGAAAGCCCGCCGGTGTCGGCGGCGGTGGACTCGGCGGCGGCCGCCGTGCGGTCGATGCTCTGGCCGAGGCCGGCCTGGGCGCGCTGGTAGCCCTTCTGCTCCTGCTCGAAGGCGGCCTTGAGCGCGACTTCGCGCATCACCTGCCGGTCGAGCAGCTCGTCGCGCACCTGCTCCACGGCCTTGGCCTCGAAGCCGAGGCTCTCCGTGCCGGACGCGGTGACGACCGTGCCGCGGTCGCCGTAGACGACGCGCTGCCGGGCATACTCCGGGTTGTTCACGTTGGAGAGATTCTTGCCCGTGATCTCGATGGCGCGGCTGTGCGCGGCGAGCGCGCGGACCGAGGCGTTGAGACTGGCGTAGAGACCGGACATGGTGATGAGGCGGTAGGCGGTAAGCTTTAGGCGGGAAGCGGCAGGCTTGGTCGGCGGAGAGATGGGAGGCGGTTTGAGCTGATAGCCCGGTGCTTGGAGCCTGGAACTTGGATCGTGGAATCAGCCCGCCACGCGGAGCGTGCTCGGCGGGTGGGCGGTGGCGACGGCAAGGCGGCCGCCGGGCGAATAGGTGCGGGTGAAAGCGTTCGGCCGCAGCTGCTGCAGCGTCTCCTGGTGCACCTCGACGGCGCGGGAAAGGAGCGTGTGGTTGTGGCGGCTGGTGCGACGCACGCGATGGAGCAGCATGTTGACCTCGGCGATGAGGGCCTCGAGGAGCGGACGCGCCGCCTCCTCGAAGAACGGGAGCAGCGACCGCAGGGTGGACGTGGACGGGAGGCCGTTTTCCTCGGCGAACTCGGCGACGGCACGCTCGCGGCGGCAGCGGCTCCCGGCGACGGCGAGGGCCTGCTGCTCGATCTCGTGCGCGCACCGCAGCACGGCGTCGGCGTCGCGGCCGAAGAGGCTGCGCTGCTGGCTCTCGAAGAGGTGGAGGAGCCCGCCGTAATCGGCCAGCTCGGAGCGGAGGCACTCCGCGATGAATTCCCAGGGGCGGCTCATGACGATTGGGGAACGGTCGCGGCGGCCGGAAGCGCATCGGCACCGGTCTTTTCGCCGCGAGGCGTGAGCTGTTTTTCGATGTAGCGGCCGAGGCCGAGGCCCGGACCGGCGGTGAGTTTCTGCGAAATGGTGTCGGCGAGCATGTCGCCGTAGATGCTGCCGGAGACGCCGCCGGCGCCGCCCCCGACCATCGATTTCATGGTCTCGCCGAGGAGCTGGCGCACGAGCACGGCTTCGAACTGCCCGGCGACGGCGGCGCGCTGGGCGGCGGGCTCGGCGCGCCGGATCGCGGCGGCGTTGAACGTGCCGGGCGAGGAGGCGGGGACGGAGGCGACGGGAGAAAGGCTCATGGCTCAGTTGATGACGAGTTCGGCCTGGAGGGCGCCGGAGCGTTTGAGGGTCTGGAAGATCGCCATCATCTCGCGCGTCGAGACGCCGAGGGCGTTGAGCGCGGCGGCGAGGCGCTCGATGGAAGGCTGTTCCGCGAAGACCTGGAAGCCGCCCTTGCCCTCGTTGACGGCGGTCTGGGTGCTCTGCACCTGCTGGGTGTTGCCGCCGCTGAACGCACCGGGCTGGCTCACGCCCTGGTTGTTGGTGACGGTAATCGTGAGCGAGCCGTGGGCGATCGCGACCTGCGAGAGGCGGACCGTCGACGTGGCGACGATGGTGCCGGTGCGCTCATTGATGACGATGCGGGCGAGGGTGTCGGGCGCGGCCTCGATCTGCCCGAGGTCGGCGAGGAAGGCGACGTCGCGGCCGCGGTAACCGGAGGGCAGCGTGACGGCGATGGTGGCGGCGTCGACCGGCGTGGCGACGTTGTCCCAGCGGGCGTTGATGGCGTCGGCCATGCGAGCCGCGGAGGTGAAATCGGGGTTGTGCAGGAGCAGGCGGACGGTGTTGTCGCGGACGAAGGTCGCCGGGACCTCGCGCTCCACGATCGCGCCGCTGGAGATGTTGCCCACGGTCGGGTGGTTCCTCTGCACGGTCGCGCCGCCGGCGCCGCCCGCGCCGCCGAGGAAGCCGCCGATGGCGACGGGGCCCTGCGCGACGGCGTAGACCCGGCCGTCGGCGCCGAGCAGCGGGGTCTGGAGGAGCACGCCGCCCTGGAGGGATTTGGCGTCGCCCATGGCGGCGACATTCACGTCGATGCGGGCGCCGGGTTTGAGGAAGGCGCCGATCTCGGCCGTGATCATCACGGCGGCGGTGTTCTTCGACTTGATGTCGGCCGCGGTGACGGAGAGGCCGTAGCGCTGGAGGATATTCGAGATGCTGCGCAGCGTGGCGGTGGCGTTGCTGTCGCCGTCGCCGGCGAGGCCGACCACGATGCCGTAGCCGACGAGCTGGTTTTCGCGGCCGCCCTCGATGATGGTGAGGTCCTTCAGGCGCGAGGCCGCGAGCGAAACGGCGGCGACGTGCCAGAGCGCGGCGAGGGCGAGAAGGCGCAGCAGGGCGGCGCGGGAAATGAACTGGGCGGCGGTGAACATCGTGTTCGGTGGAATCCGTTCCAAATCCTGGGGGCGGCGGTGGCGCGGTCAGAGGGGACGGAGTTTCTCGTAGACCTTGGCGAGCCAGCCGCGCTTCTGCGCGTCGGTCAGGGCGCCCTCGGCGTGGAATTCGACGCGCGCATCGGCGATGTTGGTCGAGATGACGCTGTTGTCGCGGGCGATGTCGTCGGGGCGGACGATGCCGCGGAGGACGACGTATTGGGTCTCGCCGGAGAACGTGACGACGCGCACGCCCTCGATGACGAGGTTGCCGTTGGGCAGGACGTCGGTGACGTGGACGGCGGCGCGGGCGCTGAGGCTCTGGGAATTGCTGACGTCGCCGCCGCCGGAGTAGCCGGACTTGCCGGCGCCGCCCATGCCGGGGAGCGCGCCGTTGTGCGTGCCGAGGCCGGGATAGACGAAGCGGGAGATCGCGTCCTGCAGCGTGGACTCGCGGGAGGAGTTCTTTTTCTGCGAGCTCTGCGCGACGGCGGACTCGGCGACGATGATGGTGAGGATGTCGCCCTTGGCCGCGGCTTTGCGGTCGGCGAACATGCTGCGCGCGCCGGCGTTGGTGGACGGCCAGAGCGAGTCGGCGCGGGCGCCGGCGGCGAGGAGGGCGGCGGTGAGCGCGACCTTAGAAGCGAACTTGGACACGGTTTTCATCGATGACCATCGCGGCGATGTCTTTGCGCGATTCTGGGTTGCGGACAGTGACGGTGTCGCCCTTGGCGCCGTTTTCCATGGCGACGGCCTTGAGCGTGATGCTGAGGCGGCCCTCGGTGGCGGTGACCTCGACGACCTCGCCCTTGCGGACGAGGGGGCGGCGGGTGATGTCGCGCCAGGTGAGCAGGCGCCCGGCGGCGACGGCGCGGGCGAAAACAAAGGAGCGGTCGCCGACGGCGGCGGGCAGCACGTCGCGCTCGCGGAAGAGATCGACGCGGCGCGTCTCCAGCTGCGAAACCTCGAAGGCGGCGCCGCCGGCGAGCGGTTGACGGGAAGCCCAGGCGTCGCGCCAGAGCTGGGCGCGGAGGACGAAAGTCGACTCGCCGACGACAACGGCGTCGGCGGTGAGCCGGGCGCGCACCATCATCGAGGAGGACGGCACCGAGGGATAGTCGAGGACCGCGAAATCCCACACGGCGGCGACGCGGGCGGGCGGTGTCCACGGGCGGATAAGATCGAGCTGGAGATCGCCCTCGAGGTTGAAGTGGGCGATGAGGGCGCGGCCGAGAGCGCCGAGCAAGGCGTCGCGGGTGAACGGCGTGGGCGCGGCGGCGGCGGCGACCTCGGCGCGGGCGCCGGCGGCGACGAGAACGAGCAGCGCGACGAAACGAACGGGACTGGAGAGGATGGCGCGCATCAGCGTTTCATGTTGGCCACGTTCTGCAGCATCTCGTCGGAGGTCTGCACGGACTTGGAGTTAATCTCGTAGGCGCGCTGGGCCACGATGAGGTTCACCATCTCCTCGACGATGTTGACGTTGGAGGCCTCGACGTAGCCCTGGATGACGCGGCCGTAGCCCTGTTCGCCGGGTTTGCCGGCCTCGGGCGTGCCGGACGCGGGCGTCTCCTCGTAGAGGTTGCCGCCGAGGCTGCGGAGGCCGGCGGGGTTGGCGAAGCGGGTGAGCGTGATCGCGAAGGACTGCGAGCCGGTCGACGTCTGCACGGTGACCTGGCCGTCCTCGGAGATGCTTATGGAGTTGGCGCCGGGCGGGATGGGCTGGAAGCCGCTGAGGATGGGGAGACCGTCGACGTTCACGACCTGGCCCTGGGCGTTGAGCTTGAAGGAGCCGTCGCGGGTGTAGCCGGTGGTGCCGTCGGGGCGCTGCACCTCGAAGAAACCGTCGCCCTGCACCGCGACGTCGAGCTTCTCGCCGGTGTTGGTGAGCTGGCCCTGGGTGAAGACTTTGGACGTGGCGGCGACGCGGGAGCCGTTGCCGACCTCGACGCCGGTGGGGACGAGATTGCCGCCGCCGGAGTCGGTGCCGGAAGCGCGGGGCTTCTGGTAGAGCAGATCCTGGAACTCGATCTTGCTGCGCTTGAAGCCGGGGGTGTTCACGTTCGCGAGGTTGTTCGCGATCGTGTTCAGGTTGAGTTGCTGGGCCTCCATGCCGGTGGCGGCACTGTAGAGCGAGAGGTTCATGCGCGGGGGGACGGGAGGTGGGCGACGCCGAGCGGACGCGCGGCGACCGCGACTGGGGCCGGCCCGGCCCCATACCGGGCTCGGCCATGCAGTCGTGATTGCGGTTGTCTGTCTGGGGAAGTCATGGAAACGCGGATACTCAACCGAGCGCCTGGAGCGTCTTCTCCATCTGCTGGTCGACGGTGCTGATGATCTTGTGGTTGGCCTCGTAGGCGCGGGAGATGAGGACGAGGTCGACCATCTCGCGGAGCGGCGTGACGTTGCTGCCCTCGAGGTAGCCCTGGAGGAGGTCGGGCTCGGCGACCGACTCCGGGTTGGCGCCGGCGCCGGCGACGAAGTAACCGCCGGCGATGGGCTGCAGTTTCGAGGTATCCTCGAAACGCTGGATCGAGAGTTTGCCGAGCACCGTGGTGCCCTGGGAAAGCGTGCCGTCGCGGTTGATGCTGACGGAGCCGCCGCCGGGCAGGAGCGTGATGGGGGCGCCGGCTTCGCTGAGCACCTCGTGGCCGGAGGCGGTCACGAGCGTGCGGTCCGGGCGCATGCGGAACTCGCCGCTGCGGGTGTAGACCTTCTGGCCTTCGCCGAACTGGATCTCGAAGAAGCCGTCGCCCTGGATGGCGGCGTCGAGTTCGCGGCGGGTCGGCTGCGTCTCGCCGTTCACGAAGTTGATCCCCGTATTCATCCGCGGAAAGAGCATCGGGACGTCTTCCCCGCGGCCGGAGCCGAGACGGGCACGCGGGTCGGTCTGGAGGCTGCCGGCCTGCACGGTGGAGAAATTCACCGTCCGCTTGCGGTAGCCCACGTTCTGGCCGGAGGTGATGTTCTGCGAAACGGTATCCTGCCAACGTTCCAACGCGGAGAGGGCGGAGGCGCTTTGGTAGATGCCGATATTCATGATCGGCACCTCATTAGCGGGCCGCGTGCCCGCAGGCCACTGAGCATCCTAAATCACTGTCCTGTAATCGACTAAAGTATCACTATTTTCCAGCGGAAAGATTTTCCGGGCGCCCCGGAGGCCCCTCCAGCGGCGTCGCGGCAAGAACTGCCGGGCCCGGGTGCGGGGTGGCGGGGACGCGCCACGGGCCGGCGGGCGGCAACCCGCGATGCGGGTGCGGCGGCAGCGATCACCGCCACGGAAACGCCGGCGCCGCCGCGGGGCTCAGCGGCCCGCGGTGTAGAGGCACTCGATCTCCACGCGCTCGCCGCACACGCAGGTCACGACGAGCCGAACCACTTTGTCGCCTTCCTTGACGACCTCGACGTGCGCGGACGAGCCGCCCGGAGTGGCGACGCCACCGGGCGCTTTGGCGGCGGCGTGGCAGCGGGCGCCGCTCGGCGCCGGCAGACCGGGAGGCGCGGGAGCGCGGAGCGGCTCCACGCCGAGCGTCTTTTTGCCCTGGAGAAACGATTTCATTTCGGGTGCGGCGGGTCGGACGGATGGATCGGCACGGCCTGATCGACCAGTTTGCGATCTTTCATGCGGTCCTTCGCGGTGAGCGTGAGATTGAGCGTGATGCGGTCGTTGGCTTCGGAGTCGGGCTTCTCGTCGGCGAGCGGGCGCTTGTCGGCATAGCCGGTGACGCGCTCGATCTGCCCGGGGTCGACGGCGTAGTGGACGAGCTTGCGGCGCGCGGAGTTGGCGCGGTCGGCGGAAAGCTCCCAGAGGGAATAGTCGGGCTTCCCGCTTTCGCCGCCGCGCCGCGAATGGCCGTCGATGGTGACGTTGAAGCGATGGCGGTCGATCATCCAGGCGAGGTTTTGCAGCACAAAACTCCCCCACTCCGTCAGCTCGGTGCTGGCGGGCAGGAAGACGGGGCGCTTGGCCCGGTCGAAAAGCGTGACGCGCAGGCCGTCGGTCGTGACCTGGATGTCGATGGGCCGGCCGGCGAGGTTGTCGTCGAGGTGGAGCAGCCGGTAGAAGTCGGCGGCGACGGAATTCAGGAAGGTGAGATGGATCTGCTTGGTGCGATCGTTCTCCTTCTCGGTGCCCTGGTCCTTCCCTTCGCTCTGCGTGCTCTTGTTGGAGTTGAACGGCATCACGCCGGTGGTGGCGTTGACGGGCGAGTTGAACGGATTCTGGAAATACTTCGACGTGGAGATGAGGATCTTTTCGTCCTGCGCGGAGATCCAGAGCACCATGAAGAGTGCCATCATCGCGGTGACGAAGTCCGCATACGCCACTTTCCATGCACCGCCGCCCATGGTTTCGGATCAGTTGAAGGTTGAGGGTTGGAAGTCGAGAGGCAGAGGCCGGACGAGCGGTTCGACCGGCTCCGGGCGATCCGCTCTCGGCGCAGGCGTCACTTGGCGGGCAGGGCCTTGAGTTCGGCCTCGAGTTCCGCGGCGCCGGGCTGCACGTGGCTGTCGAGGGAGCGGCGCGCGACCTCGACCGCGGTGAGCGGGGCGAGGCCCTTGGCGAAGCCCGACACGGCGGCGGTGATGCACTTGAGGAACTGCTGGTCGGAGGCGTTGTTGAACTGCACGCGGTTGGCGAGCGGGTTGACGAAACCGTAAGCGACGAAAATGCCGAGGAGCGTGCCGGTGAGCGCGGCGGCGACTTTTTCGCCGACCTTCTCGGGGCCGTCGGAGATGGCGGCCATGGTGTTGATGATGCCGAGCACGGCGGCGACGATGCCGATGCCGGGCAGGGAATCGCCGACGAGGTGGAGAATGTGGATGGGATGCTCGGCCTCGGCGGATTTGGCGTTGAGCTCCGCGGTCATGAGGTCCTCGAGCTGGTCGGGCTTGATCTTGCCGTCGATGACGGGCTTGAGGCCGTTGATGAGAAACTCGAGCCGCTCGTGGTGGTTGAGCACGCTCGGGTAGCGCTGGAAGATGGCGCTCTTCTGCGGGTCCATCACGTGTTCCTCGAGCGCGATCAGGCCGTTGCGGCGACCGACCATGAAGACCTCGTAGAGCAGCTTCAGCAGGTCGGAAAAGTCTTTCTCGGAAGCACCCTTGCCGGCGATGGCTTCCTTCACCTTGTGGATGATTTCCTTCATCACGTGGCCGGGGCTCGCGATCACCAGCACCCCGGCGGCGACGCCGAGGATGACGACGAACTCCGACACGTGCAGCAGCACCATGGGATTGCCGCCGGCGATCATGAAACCGCCGAGGGTCGAAGCCATGACGATGGCCGCTCCGATGAGAATCAACATGAGAGGGAGAAGACCAACGGCTCGGCCGGCTCGGTCGCCCCGGGCGAGGCGGGCGACGGCAGCAGCGTGAGTTCCCACGGCGAACCCTGCGGCAGGAACGGGTGTTGTCCGGCGACCGCGCGGGCGCGGGCGCGGCGGCGGGGACGCCCCGGGGGCAGCGGAAACGGGATGACGACGGCGTCGGCGGAGTGCATCAGCGCTCCTTCATCCGCTGCAGCCAGGCCCGCAGACCGATGATGGTCTGGGCGTGGATCTGGCAGATGCGCGATTCGGTGAGACCGAAAACGGCGGCGATTTCGGCGAGGCGCATGTTTTCAAAATAATACATCGCGAGGATCTTCTTCGGTATATCGGGCAACTCCGCGATTCGTTGAGTGAGAAGTTGCAGGAGCTCGGCCTTTTCGAGGTTGTCGCGGCCGGTCTGGTCGGCCTCGTCGGCGAGCAGTTCGTGGAGCGAGGCCCCCTCGCCTTCCTCGCCGTCGGCGTTCTGGTCGATGGCGATGAACGAGACCGGTTTCGCTTCCTCGACCCACTTGGCGTATTCGGCCTCCGTGAGGCCGAGGTTGGAGCGGATCTCGGCGTCGGTGGCGGCGCGGCCGACCTGCTGCTCGACCTCGTTGATGGCGTTCTTGAGTTTGCGGGAGCGGGCGCGGGCGCGGCGCGGGCACCAGTCCATGCGACGGAGTTCGTCGAGGATGGCGCCGCGGATACGCATCGCGGCGTAGCTGGCGAAGGTGCTGCCCTGGTTGGGATCGAATTTGCGGACGGCGGCGATGAGACCGGTGACGCCGACGGAGTAGAGATCGTCGGCATCGACGTGCGCGGGCACGTTGAGCTTGATGCGGTCGACGACGTTGCGCACGAGGGGCAGGTAGCGCTCGATGAGATCCTTCTCATCGACGGAACCTGGGGACGAGACTCCCTGATACGCGCGCCAGGCGGCGGCGGGCGTGGCATCCATGCTAGGGAGGGGTGCGGTGGCGGTGTTCATGACTGCGGGTGGTTACTTGTTTTTCGCCGGGCCGTTGGCAGCGGCGGCGGCGCTCTTGGCTAAAATGGATTCGCGGATGCCGCGGATGAGGACCGTCCAGAACCAGCGGAACAGGATCGCGGAGACCAGGCAGCCGACCGACGCGTCGAGGAAGATGCGGTCGGGCTGATGGCCGGCGAAATAGCTGCAGGCAGCGGTGAGGACGAAGCCGGCGAAGCCGCCGACGAGAAAGATGAATTGCATGGCGCGGTCGAAGGTCAGGTGCCGTCGGGCAGGGTGCGGCGCACGATGGCGCCGGGGACGTCTTCCTCGCAGTCGCCGGTGAGCGAGGGACCGGTGGCGAGGAAGAGCGGCTCGATCTCCTCGTCGAAGAGGTAGTCCCACAGTTTGCCCCACTGCGGCACCTCATCGAGGTGGGAGAAGACAAGATGCGTGGCGCCGAGGTCGCGGCCGGCGGCATAGGCTTCGCGCAGCGAGGCGCGGTCGTAGGCGGCGTTGAGCACGAGGACCCGTTCGGCGATCTGTTCGCGGTCGAGGAAATCGGCGACGGCGCGGTGCTCGGCGGGCCGGCCGGGCGTCAGGCTCGGCAGGTCGAAGTAGACGAAGCCGCCGGGAACGGCGGGGCGCGTCTCGCAGGGAAAATGCGCGAGCGGCACACCCATCGCCTCGGCGAACACGGGCAGCGGCCCGAGGGAGTTGGGCCGGTCGAACTCGACGCTCACGACGTGCCCGAGGCGGCCGCGGCGGAAGACTTCCTGCGCGAGCCATTTGCAGAGCGCGGTGGTGCGGCCCACGCCGGCGGAGCCGAGGAAGGCGGCGCGTGTGAGGGAGGGCCGGGCGGCGCGCGTGTCGACCTGCGACCGGAGCAGGCGCGACGTCTCGGCGAGCGCGCGGTGCAGCGGCAGCGTGCTGAGTTCGTGCCAGTTGGCGCCCGATTGCAGGCGGTTGAGCGCGGTCTCCGTGATGCCGGAGCGCCGGAGCAGGCCGGCGAGACCGATCGAGTCGGGCAGCGGCGTGAGGCGCGAAGGCGCGGCGGGCCGCGGCGCGGTCTCCGGATCGGTGCCCGGCAAAGCGGGCTCGGTGGAGGCGGCGCGCAACGCGGACCTCACGGGCGCCGCGGGAGCGGCGGACGCAGGGACCGGGTCGACCTGGGCGACGACCTCGAGCCGCGGACCGGCGAAGAGGCGCTTGAGCCCGGTCTGCTCGACGGTCCGCACCGAGAGAACGCGGGCGGTCGGGCCGAGGCGTTCGCGGATGAGCGCGACGGCTTCCTCGGTGGACTTTACCGTGAACTTGTAGGCGCCGGGCGCGAGGGGTTGGCCGGAGGTGGACATGGTCAGGCGGCGGCTTTGAGCGGCACCTCGGCGCGCGCGACGTGGGCGGGCGCCGTGATGATGCCGGCGTTTTCAATTTCGGTGGCGGACGGCAGCTCCTGGTAGCAGAGGACCGTGGCGCGCGGGAACGAGGACTCGAAGAAGCGCTTGAGCGGCAGGCGGATTTCGGCGGAGACGACGAGCACGGCGGGCTGGCCCTGCTGGATCATGTCGTTCGTGTGCTTGCTGATCTGCTCGAGCAGGTGGCGGCCGGTGGCGGGATCGAGCGCGAGGCCGACCTCCGTGGGCGAGCGGTGGACCTTGCCGGCGAGCCACTGCTCGAGGCGCGGGTCGAGCGTGACGGCGCGCACGACGCCGGGGCGGAGTTCGTATTCGGGCACGAAATACAGGCCGAGGCGGCGGCGGACGAGTTCGCTGAGGTCGTCCGGGTTCTTGGAGAGCGCGGCGAAATCGGCGATGCCCTCGAGGATGAGCGGCAGGTTGATGATCGAGACGTTCTCGCGCAGCAGATTCTGGAAGACCCGCTGGATGATGCCGAGGGTGACGAGATCGGGCAGGAGCTCGGCGACGAGCGCGGGCTGCGTCTGCTTGAGATGATCGACGATGGCCTGGACCTCCTGGCGGCCGAGCAGGTGGTGGGCGTTGGACTTGAGCGTCTCGCTGAGGTGGGTGATGAGCACCGAGGCGGGATCGACGACGGTGAAGCCGTTGATCTCGGCGGTCTTTTTCTCGGCCTCGTCGATCCAGGTGGCGTCGAGATTGAAGACCGGCTCGCGCGTGGGGACGCCTTTGAGGCGGACCTTGGAGCCGGAGACGTTCATGGCGAGCCAGCGACCGGGCAGCAGGGAGCCGCGGGCGACGGGCTTGCCGCGCAGGAGGAAACGGTAGTCGTTGGGCTCGAGTTCGAGGTTGTCGCGGACGGAGACGGGCGGGACGACGATGCCCTTTTCGCGGGCGAGAGCCTTGCGCACGCCCGTGACCCGGGAGAGCAACTCGCCGCCCGATTTGGCGTCGGCGAGACCGAGGAGGCCGTAGCCGATCTCGATGGCGAAGACATCCAGCTCGATGAGCTTGCGGACCTCCTCGGTGGAGCCGGGCGCAGGGCCGGCGGGCGCGGCCGCGGGCGCGGGATCGCCGGGCTTGCCACCCTTGGCGGCGGGTTTGGCGCCGGCCGGCGCCGCGACATCGGAGGCCGCCGCACCGCCGCGGGCGCGCTCCTGCTCCTCGAGAATCCGGGCGAGGAAGGCGGCGAGGCCGCCGAGCACGAGGAACGGAATCATCGGCATGCCGGGCATGAGGCCGAAGCTCGCCAGCATCGCCGCGGAGATCTTCATCGCGCGGGGATACTTGAACAGCTGGCCGGCGACCTGGGCGCCGACGTTCTGGTTGTCGGAAGCGCGGGTGACGAGGATACCGGCGCCGACGGAGAGGATGAGGGCGGGGATCTGGGAGACGAGGCCGTCACCGATCGAGAGGAGCGTGAACTTCTGCAGCGATTCGCCGAGGGACATGCCCATCTGGAGGACGCCGATGGCGAAGCCGCCGACGATGTTGACGAGGGTGATGATGATGCCGGCGATGGCGTCGCCGCGGACGAACTTGGAGGCGCCGTCCATCGCGCCGTAGAAATCGGCCTCTTTCTGGACCTTGAGGCGGCGGGCGGTGGCGGTGGCCTCGTCGATGATGCCGGCGTTGAGCTCGGCATCGATGGCCATCTGTTTGCCGGGCAGCGCGTCGAGGGTGAACCGGGCGCTGACCTCGGCGATGCGGCCGGCGCCCTTGGTGATGACGACGAAATTGATGACGACGAGGATCAGGAAGACCACCGCGCCGACGATGTAGTTGCCCTGGATGACGAAGTGGCCGAAGGCCTCGATGACCTGGCCGGCGTAGCCGTGGACGAGGACCTGCCGGGTCGTGCTGATGTTGAGCGCGAGGCGGAAGAGCGTGAGCGCGAGCAGGAGGGTCGGGAAACTGGAGAGTTCGGGCGGCTCCTTGACGTAGACGACGGCGAGCAGGACGAGGAGCGAGAGGCCGAGATTGAGGGCGAGCAGCACGTCGAGCAGCACCGCCGGGATCGGCATGATCAGCAGCAGGACCGTGACGAAGAGTCCGCCGGTGAAGATGAGGTCGGCGCGCTTGAGCAGCGTCGCGACCGGATTGGAGGCAGCGGTGCTCATGGCTCAGGCGCGGCCCTCCAGGCGGCGCGACTTCAGGCGGTGGAAGTAGTAGCGGTGGGTCCGATACACGACGGCGAGGATCTCGGCGACGGCCTGGAAGAGTTCCGCCGGGATGGATTCGCCGACCTGGCCGACGGCGAAGAGGAGGCGGGCGACGGGCTTGTTTTCCACGGTCGGCACGCCGTGTTCGGCGGCGAGGGCCTTGATGCGCTGGGCGAAGCGGTTTTCGCCCTTGGCGAGCACGACGGGCGCCTGGTCGACGCCGCGCTCGTATTTCAGCGCGACGGCAAAGTGGGTGGGGTTGGTGACGACGACGTCGGCGGTCTTCACGGCGTCGAGCATCTGTTTCTGCATCAGGCGGCGGGCCATGCGGCGCATGGCGGCCTTGGTGTGCATGTCGCCTTCGGACTGCTTGCGCTCCTCCTTCACCTCTTCCTTGGTCATCATCAGCTCGCGCCCGCGCTTGAATTTTTCGTAGGCGTA
>Ga0209358_10002294_pt1 | contig 14630 bp, 15 predicted proteins | sample LauGreFa1BDMLBSN_2_FD_187574 | JGI IMG/M metagenome (GOLD analysis project Ga0209358, IMG submission 187574) | Freshwater lake microbial communities from Lake Michigan, USA - Fa13.BD.MLB.SN (SPAdes) (version 2) | ecosystem: Environmental > Aquatic > Freshwater > Lake | place: Lake Michigan, USA... | reverse complement strand
TATTTTGGAAAGTCTTTTTCCGGAAAAGAAACTGGCTGATTGAAAAGCAATTCTCTCGGTTTCCTCTGGAGGTGTCAGGTCTTCATAAAATTGAATGGCCTCTTTGTATTGAACTCTTTTAGGAAGTAGTCCAGTAATCTTGATGGTCCATCGCTTTTCTTCCGTTTTCACTTCATATACATCATTGACTCTGACAGTTCTGGACGCCTTGATGTTTTCACCATTCATTTTCACTCTTCCTTTTTCACATGCCACTGCAGCAGCCGAACGTGTTTTGAATAAGCGTATGGCCCACAAATATTTATCCAAACGAAGTTTTTCGCTTTCCATTTTATTTGCTCAATTCAGCAAAGTACTGATGAAAATAGGGGATGGTTTCTATCCCTTTGTAATAGTTAAATATATCATACTTCTCGTTTGGAGAATGCAGATTGTCGCTATCCAAACCAAACCCCATAAATACGATTTTTACCCGAAGTTCTTTTTCAAATAAAGCACAAATAGGGATACTGCCTCCACCTCTGACTGGGACGGGCATCTTGCCAAATGTTTTTTCTATTGCCTTTGCTGCTGCTTGATAAGCTTTAGAGTCAATTGGTGTTAAGTAAGGTTCTCCTCCATGATGTTCACTCACTTTAACGGATACTCCGGCAGGTGCTATCTTTTTAAAGTGATCCAGTAACAGAGCAGTGATTTTTGAAGATGATTGATTGGGGACCAATCGTGCAGAAATTTTTGCAGAAGCTTTTGAAGGCAATACTGTTTTAGATCCTTCCCCGGTATAACCACCCCAGATGCCATTTACTTCAAGTGTAGGGCGAATACCTGTTCTTTCATTGGTCGTATACCCCTTTTCGCCGTACAAAGTATCAATGCCTAAATCTGTTTTAAAGCTTGCTTCATCAAAAGGTGCTTTACCCAATAATGTTCTTTCTTCAACAGTTGCTTCCAATACATCATCATAAAAGCCTGGAATTGTGATATGGTTGTTTGCGTCGTGGCAAGATGCAATCATTTTGGCAAGGACAGTTGCTGGATTGGCAACTGCACCACCATACACACCACTGTGTAAATCACGGTTGGGACCTGTAACCTCTACTTCTATATAACTCAATCCTCTTACGCCTGTATCAATTGAAGGGGTGTCCATGCTAATCATAGCCGTATCACTGATCAATATTACATCACACTTAAGGAGTTCTTTATTGCCTTCAACAAATTTTGCCAGGTTCGGAGATCCTATTTCTTCTTCACCTTCAATACAGAATTTAATATTGGTCTTCAGTAAATTATTTTTCACCATCAATTCCAATGCCTTGACATGCATGAAAAACTGGCCTTTGTCATCACAGGCACCCCTTGCGAAAATTTTGCCATCTCGGATGGTTGGCTCAAATGGACTTGTTTCCCACAATTCCAATGGGTCAGCAGGTTGTACATCATAATGTCCGTATACCAATACTGTAGGAAGGGATGGATTGATTGTTTTTTCTGCATAGACGATGGGATGTCCATTGGTTGCATACATTTCAGCACGATCTGCACCTGCATCCATCAAACTTTTTTTAACTGCCTCGGCACAATCAACCATATCTTTTTTATGTTGGCTGTTGGCGCTCACGGAAGGGATGCGCAAGAGGCTCAGCAATTCGTCTAAAAAGCGCTGTTTGTTTTGTTCAAAATATTCATTCATGGGACTTGATTTTATGTGTATTTATTACACGATAGATTCTTTAAAATTTTTATCAAAAAGTTAGTTTAAGAGAAAAACCTGCCTATATTTGATCCACGATTGCGTGTCATATTCAGCCTTTGTACATCTTTATCGATGCCACAAAGGCTGATTTTTTTTAGCCCAATACAATCAGTCTTTCCTCTACTTTTCTCCAATCAATCAAATTAAACCAATTGCTGACATATTCAGCTCTTCTGTTTTGATATTTGAGGTAATAAGCGTGTTCCCATACATCCAATCCGAGTATAGGAATTCCTTTGATGTTAGCAGCATCCATCAGCGGATTGTCCTGGTTGGGTGTTGATCCAATTTGCAACAATTTCTTTTCATCTACATAAAGCCATGCCCATCCACTTCCAAACCTGCTCATAGCGGCATCAGTCAGTTTGGTTTTGAAATTGTCGTAACTGTTGAAACTGCTGACAATTGATTCCTTGAGTTTGCCTTCGTGCAAGGCAGATGAAACGGGTTTCATGGATTTCCAGAAAAACTCATGATTGAAATGTCCTCCTCCATTGTTTCTCATCTTAGCACTGAAGCCAGAAATCTTTTGTAGCACCTCTTCTATGGTAAGGTTTGTTCCTTTGAATTCAGCAACAGCAGCTTCGTTCAAATTCTTGGTATAAGCTGCGGCATGTTTGGTGTAATGGATTTCCATTGTCATCGCATCAATATGCGGTTCGAGTGCACCGAACGCATAGGGGAGTGGCGTTTGTGCAAATGAAGCAGGTTGTATTTCATTTGCAAGAAGTTGTCTTGGCAAGATTGATTGGGCTCCCAGGGCTATACCCGCACCAATTGTTTGCTTGATAAATGTTCTTCTTTGTTTGTTCTTATGCATAATGTTTTAATTGATGCTGAGTGTAGCAGGTTTTCTGATAAAAAGAGTTTTGATGGATTTGAAAAATCTGAAATAAAATTCATTGTTGAACAATTGCGCATCATTCATTGCTTTGAAAACGAGGAAGCATCCAATTGGAAGCAAGACCAGGGATGAAAGCCAAATGCCCCAGAAAGGGGAGAGCAACTCTTGTCTAACAAATTTTTCTCCGAACATGTTCAGTAAATGAAATACCAGGAAGAAAATTACGGCAACCACCAGCGGCATACCCAATCCCCCTTTTCTGATGATCGACCCCAGTGGAGCGCCAATTAGGAACAGAACGATGCAGGCAAAGGAGAAAGCAAATTTCTTATGCCATGCAATATGGTACATGCGCATATCATACTTTCTCTGTTTGTTTTCATATGCTATGAGGTCCAATGCATTTTTGACAAGATTTATTTTATCAGCTGCTTTGGAGAACGACATGGTCTTAACGGAATCTGGCAGGACGGAAGCATAGCTTCTTGCCTTGGCAGGAATTTTCTTTGTTGTTGGAATGTTGTCTTTTCCTTTCAAAAAGATCGGTGCAGAAGTGAAATAGGTGTTTACTTCTTTTTGCATGCGTTTGTTTCTGATCTCCGAAAGGATATTTCCAATCGAATCAGTTGCATGGTTCAGTTGTTTTACGTTCAACATATCGTAGCTGCCTTTGAAAAGACTGTCTGGAGTCTTCATCATGTTGAAGCTACTCAAATCAAATACCTTTTTATATTTTTTAAATCCCAGTCTGTAAAAATCAGTTGCGGTTGTATTATAAGACCCTTTCTCCTGGTATCTCCATCCATTTTCTAAATCAAATTCTAAAAACTTTTTATCCTCGCTGATGCGCATGCTGCCTTTTTCTGCAATGATGATATTGTCCTGGAGTACAAATTGGTTCTCAAAAATGATGATGTTGCGGATACCGTTTCCATCTTTGTCTTTTTCTCCTATTTTAATTGCATATCCGGGAATCTTGTCGTAGAAGATTCCTTCTTTTATGTCAAAAGCAGGTTTTGCAACTCGGATGTCGTAGAGCATCGTTGCAAATTTCAAATTGGCGACAGGCATAACATAATTCGCGAATAGGAATGCGATCAGGCTCAGAACAAAGGATATTACCAAAACAGGGCGCATGAAACGCATCAATGAAATCCCAGATGATTTGATGGCCACCAGTTCGAAACTTTCTCCAAGATTTCCAAAAGTCATGATCGATGAAATCAAGATTGATATGGGCAGAGAATAGGGGATGACTGTAGTAGAAACATAGGCTGTCAATTCAGCAATGTCTGCCAATCCAAGTCCCTTGCCAACAAGGTCATCGATGTATTTCCAAAAGAATTGCATCACCAGCACAAACAATGTGATGAAGAAGGTCGCGATAAATGGACCAATAAATGCTTTCAGAATTAATCTATCGAGTTTTTTGATCATCCTCAATTTCCCAGCCTGTGGAAAAGGTCATGTACCTGAACGTCCCATAGACGTGTCTGATCTGCAATGTCTTTTTTCTCAGCAAAGTCTTTGATCACCAAAATGGTTTGTCCACTGACTTCTGTTTTCTCAATTGCAAATTCGAAGTATTCATTTTTGGCTGCATGCAACCACCTGTAACGGATGAATTTATCCTGTTCTGAATCCAGCACTTCTGCTTTCTCAGTGGATCCATTCCAGCTAAAACTGAAAATATTATCTCTCTCATCAACACGGTCAGCAAACCATTCTTGCATTCCCGCTGGTGTAGATAAAAATTCGAATAAAATGTTGGGGGAGCATCGAACAGGGTACTCTACGGAAAATAATTGTTTACTCATTGAAATTTAAATTGATCGCTTTTCGTCTTCTCATCCATGCACCTTGCAATGATAGAAAAATATCGGAATTGAAAAAATATAATTTAATCTTTCTTTCCAACTTTTTCAACGGTATTATCCCCATGGACCTGAATCTGGGACAAATTAATGAATATCAATGCCTTGCACATGCAAATGATGGAAAAATGACAGTAAATCACGCGATTTAACAAATTATTGAAGAAATGAGGCTGTTACATGGATTCAAAGCAATGTTCCATTCATGGGATGGTAATGCTTAATTTTGCAAACATTTTTGAGTGTTTTATATCAAATCAATGCAACATGTTTGAGAATTTAAGTGAAAAGATAGCGTCGGCATTCAAGCAAATCAAAGGAGAGGGAAGGATCACTGATTTGAATGTAGCCAATACAATCAAGGATATCCGAAAAGCATTGTTGGATGCGGACGTGAATTTCAAAATAGCAAAAGAATTTACTGACAGGGTCAAGGAGAAAGCAATTGGACAAAAAGTAATCAATGCCGTTAGTCCCGGTCAACTGATGATTAAAATTGTTCAGGATGAGCTCACCGAATTAATGGGAGGGCAGGCCAGCAATTTTGAAATCAACGGGAGTCCGGCAATTATATTGATCGCGGGACTTCAAGGTTCCGGTAAAACTACTTTTAGCGGAAAACTGGCAAATTATCTGAAGTCACAAAAAGGGAAATCGCCTCTCTTGGTAGCAGCTGACGTGTATCGTCCGGCCGCAGTGGACCAATTGAAAGTCCTGGGATCCCAGATTGGTATTGACGTATATGCCGAGCCTGATAACAAGCATCCAAAAACGATCGCAGAAAGTGCTTTGCAATATGCAAAATCCAATAACAAAAATGTGGTGATTGTTGATACAGCCGGGCGATTGGCCATTGATGAGGAAATGATGAATGAGGTGGCTGGACTCAAAGATTTTCTCCAACCACAGGAAATCTTGTTTGTGGTGGATGCGATGATTGGACAAGACGCTGTGAACACTGCAAAAGCATTCAATGACCGATTGGATTTTTCCGGAGTTGTGCTTACAAAATTGGATGGTGATACCAGAGGTGGCGCAGCATTGTCAATTAAATACACTGTTCAAAAACCAATCAAATTTGCAAGCAGCGGTGAGAAGATGGAAACGCTGGATGTGTTTTATCCAGAGCGGATGGCTCAACGCATTTTGGGAATGGGTGATATTGCCACACTGGTTGAGAAAGCGCAGGCACAATTTGATGAGGAACAAGCCAAGAAATTGGAGAAAAAGATCAGAAAAAATCAATTTGATTTCCAAGATTTTCTGGATCAATTGCAACAGATCAAAAAAATGGGCAACCTCAAAGATTTGATGGGAATGATCCCGGGAATGGGGAAAGCCATGAAGGATATCGATATCAGTGATGACGCATTTAAGGGGGTGGAATCCATCATAAAATCAATGACGCCTTATGAAAGATCCAACCCGGATATCATCGATCAAAACAGAAAAAAACGCATTGCCAAAGGTTCCGGCAGGGATATGAATGAAATCAATCAGTTTTTCAAGCAATTTGAACAAATGAAGCAAATGATGAAAAACATGAACAATATGCCTGCTTTAGGAAGAATGGGCAGAAGATGATTTTAGGCAATTACCATCAATGATTTTGTGGTTTTGCCCATAATTCGTATATTTGCGGTCCGAAAATTTATTGATCACCCACTAAAAATTTTAATTTTTTATGGCTGTTAAAATCCGTCTCCAAAGACATGGAAGCAAAAAGCGTCCTTTCTACTTCATCGTTGTAGCTGATTCACGTTCTCCTCGCGATGGTAAATTCATTCAGAAAATTGGTACTTACAATCCGCTGACCCACCCTGCTACAGTATTGGTGGATCGCCAAAAAGCATTGGAGTGGTTGAACAATGGTGCTCAGCCAACAGACACAGTGCGCAAAATCTTGTCAACCAAAGGTGTTCTTTATTTGAAACATTTGCTCCGCGGTGTGGGACTTGGTCTGTTTGATCAAGAGTCTGCAATGACCAAATTCGAGTCTTGGCACCAAGAACAAGAATCAAAATTGAGGGCACGCCAGGATGCTGCTGCGAAAGAGCGCCGTGCAAGACGCATGGAAGCTGCAAAACCAAGACCTAAGAAAGCTGCTCCTGCTCCTGCTTCTGCGCCTGAAGCTGATCAGTCAGCCGAAGCTGCACCTGCTGCTGAATAATAAATTTAATTTGATATTTGAAGCCTCGTTTACAACGGGGCTTTTTTTATGATGGATCAGTATGTAGTTATAGGAAAATTCATGGCCACCTTTGGTATCAAGGGGGATCTTGTTTTGAAGCATCACTTGGGAGATGGCTTGAAAACTGAATCCCTGAAAACTGTTTTCCTTGAAGAAAAAGGAGGAAAGTTTATGCCCTATTTCATTGCATCTGTAAAAAATAAAAATGATGAAGAGGCGTTGATTCAGCTGGAAGGTGTTGATGTTCCAGAAAAAGCAAAAACTTTCCTGCGCAAACAGGTTTGGCTACCAGAGCAAGAAGTGAAAACGCAGGCGTCCAAGCATGCGCCGATTTCTTTGCTCGGATTTACAGTATATGATGAAAAAGATCTCTTGGGAAAGGTTTTGGAAATCATTGAACAGCCCATGCAGATACTGCTCCGAATAGATTATCAGGGGAAAGAGGTTTTTGTTCCACTGAACGAAAGTACCCTGCTGAAGATTGATCACAAAAAAGAAAAAATAACTGTCAGCTTGCCGGAGGGACTGCTGGATATTTACATAAATTGACATGCGTTTTCAATAGCATGTCACTCCAACAAATCCATATTGCACATTTTGACCTCGATGCATTTTTTGTGTCAGTCGAAAGAATTCTTGATCCTTCACTCATTGGAAAGCCGCTTATCATTGGGGGATCGAAAGAAAGGGGTGTGGTAAGCACCTGCAGCTACGAGGCAAGAAAATATGGTGTTCGATCTGCCATGCCAATGTCAAAAGCACATGCATTGTGTCCAGATGGAATTTTTATGAAGGGTTCCCGCGGACAATACAGCAAATTTTCAAATTGGGTTACTGATATCATTGCATCAAAAGCTCCGTTGTATGAAAAAGCATCCATTGATGAGTTTTATATTGACTTGACTGGGATGGATCGTTTTTTTGATTCTCTCCAATGGACGATTGACCTCAGAAATGAAATCATCGAGACGACCAAGCTTCCCATTTCATTTGGATTGGCATCCAACAGAATGGTTGCCAAAATTGCTACCAATATTGCCAAGCCGAATGGATACATCCAGGTATTGCCGGGGAAAGAAAAGGAATTTCTTGCGCCTTTGGAAGTGGGCAGCATTCCAGGTGTGGGTGAACAGATGCTTAAACGCATGCATGAATTGGGCATTCTTACCATTGGTGCATTGGCAGCATATCCCATGCATTTATTGGAATTAAATTTTGGAACATTTGGTAAGCTGCTCTCCAGAAAAGCACATGGAGAATCCGGCTCAGAAATTCACAGTTCTTATGATGCGAAGTCTGTTTCAACCGAGCAAACATTTTTGGAGAATTTGCACAACATTGAAGAATTGGAGTCAACCCTGTTGAGCATGTCGGAGAAGCTGGGATATGAGCTCAGACGCGATGAAAAATTCACCAGATGCATCGCGGTCAAAATTAGGTATCCCGATTTTGAAACACATACCAAACAAATAAGCATTCCATCAACCTCTTTTGATGATGAAATATTCCGGACTGCTAAAATGCTTTTTCATCAGCTATGTGATGCCCGCAAAACAGTGAGACTACTCGGCATCCGTTGCAGTGAATTAATCAGTGGTGAAGTGCAGACAAATATCTTTGAGAACAAGATTCAAAAGATGCAACTCTATCATGCAATTGATGATGTAAAAATTCGATTTGGTAAAGATGCGCTTGGAAAGGCAGGAGGCGACCAACATTGAAAGTCTACTTATTTTATAGGGTAATAAAATATATGTATTTTTGTAAAAACAATTCATATGGGTTTGCATTTAGGAGATGATGTACCAAATTTCAGAGCATTTACCACACTTGGGGAAATTAATTTTTATGAATACCTGGGAGATGCATGGGGTGTATTGTTCTCTCATCCGGCAGATTTCACGCCAGTATGTACTACTGAATTGGGCAGGACTGCTTTATTGAAAGAAGAATTTGCAAAGCGAAATGTAAAAGTACTTGCAGTAAGTGTCGACCCATTGGATAAACACAACGAATGGATAGGTGATATCAATGAAACGCAAGATTGCAGGGTTGATTTCCCCATCATTGCGGATGAGGACAGAAAGGTTGCGCACTTGTACGATATGATTCATCCCAACGCCTCTGCAACTTTTACAGTGCGTTCACTTTTTGTTATCGGACCGGATAAAAAATTGAAGCTCTCCATTACATATCCAGCCTCCACAGGCAGAAATTTTGTAGAAGTCCTGCGTGTGATCGATTCATTGCAACTCACAGCTAAATACAGTGTGGCAACTCCGGCGGATTGGAAACATGGGGAAGATGTAATTGTCGTACCAGCTGTTTCAACTGAAGATGCGATTAAAAAATTCCCCAAAGGTGTCAAGGTCATTAAACCTTATTTAAGATACACGCCGGAACCATAAAGTATTGACTACCTTTGCTGCATGTCACATGCATCCAAGCAGAACATACGGAATCTGAGCAAAGACCAAATAGCTGAATTTCTCGAAGGCATTGGGGAAAAGAAATTCAGGTTGCAACAAATTTGGGAGTGGTTATGGCAAAAACATGCCTTTGACTTTCAGTCCATGTCCAACCTCTCCAAAACCCTCAGAGGACAATTGGAGGAAGCGTTTTCTTTTCCATCTCTTCATATCAATACCACCCAGTCCAGTGAAGATGGAACCATTAAAGTTGGATTCAAAACTTTTGATGGTCATTTGGTGGAAGGAGTGCTCATTCCCACAGAGGACAGGATAACGGCCTGCGTTTCTTCTCAAATTGGGTGTAGTCTCAGTTGTAAATTTTGCGCTACCGGATATATGGAGAAAAAACGCAATCTCAATTTTGATGAGATTTATGACGAGGTCGTTTTGCTGAATCAACTCGCTTTCAAGCATCACGGAAAAAAATTGACAAACATCGTCTTCATGGGGATGGGAGAGCCTTTGCTGAATTACAGAAATGTTCTGAGGGCGATCGAGAGGATCACAGCTGCAGATGGATTGGCAATGAGTCCGCGTCGCATCACCGTATCTACTGCAGGTGTCGCAAAAATGATCAAACAATTGGGAGATGATAAAGTGCGATTCAAGCTGGCATTGTCACTTCATGCTGCAAACGATAAAAAGCGGGATCAGATCATGCCGATCAATGAGACCAACGATCTAAAATCTCTGATAGAAGCGCTGAATTATTTTTATCAAAAAACCGAGAATGAAATCACGCTCGAATACATCCTGTTTGATAATTTAAACGATTCTTTTGAGGATGCTGCTGAACTCATCAAGATCTATCGACAGGTTCCAGCTGATTTGGTGAACATCATTGAGTACAATCCAATTGATTTTGCAAAATTCAAAAAGCCAAGTGAAGAAAAAATCGCTGCTTTCATGGAATACCTGGAGAAAAATCGGGTAAATACCAGGCTGAGGAAAAGCAGGGGCAAAGATATCGATGCTGCATGCGGACAATTGGCCAATAAGTAATACAATGGCACTGTTTTAATCAATACACCTCACATGAAACGTACAGATAATTTTTCAAAGTTTGCACCCAAGAAAAAAAACAGTGCTGTCAAAGAATCTTTTCGTCAGGAAAAAAAGAAATGGAAAAAAGAGCGATCTGAGGCGATCGAAAAGAAAAAGGCAGAAACCCGGTCCGCTGTATCGAAAAAAGCAGATAAACCTACTGCTGTTTCTATAAGAAAAGTCGACAAATCAATGCCACTCAACAAATACGTTGCACATTGTGGTATTTGTTCAAGGCGAGATGCGGTTCCGATCATCAAGGATGGAAAAGTAAAGGTCAACAATGTTGTGGTTAATGAACCTGGATTCAAGGTGGAGCCCCATGATGAAGTTTTTTATCTGGGGAAAAAAATTCTCCCCGAAAAAAATCTGGTATACGTACTACTCAACAAGCCGAAAGACTATATCACAACACTGGAGGATCCTCAGGGAAGAAAGACGGTACTTGATTTACTGAAAGGAGTGGCGAGTGAAAGAATTTATCCTGTCGGTAGGCTGGATCGCAATACAACAGGTGTCTTGTTGATCACCAATGACGGGGACTTGGCACAAAAATTATCTCACCCTTCCAATGAAGTTAAAAAAGTCTATGAGGTGAAATTAGACAAGCCACTGTCGAAGGTTGATTTTGAAAAAATATTAAAGGGGTTGAATCTTGAAGATGGCTTTGTAAAAGCGGATGCACTCGCCTATGCTGACCCAAAGGACAAGGCAGTCATTGGAATAGAATTGCACAGCGGGAAGAATCGCATCGTCAGAAGGATGTTTGAATTTCTTGGATACGATGTTAAGAATTTGGACAGGGTAATGTTTGCAAATTTGACAAAGAAAAATGTAGAGAGAGGTAAGTGGCGGATGCTGAATGAAAAAGAAATTCGCTTGTTAAAATTCATGAACAGCTCATTTCTAAAACAAGCCAAACATTAAACACCACCCATCCATACTATTTGAAAACAGTGATTTGATAGCGGTCAATAAGCCATCTGGGTGGTTATCTATACCTGACCGGCACGATGAGAAGATTCCATCTGTTCGATCTTGGCTTGAAAAAATGTATCCTAAAATATTGATCATTCACCGCATTGATCGCGATACGAGCGGATTGCTGCTGTTTGCAAAAAATGAAGCGGCACACAAATATTACAATCAGCTTTTCGAACAACGTTCCGTAAAAAAAATTTATCAGGGTATTGCAGTTGGTTCTGTTATCCTGGATGAAGGTTCCATTGAACAGCCTTTAGAGCAGCATCCTTCCGTACCAGGCATCATGCGGATTGGTAGAAATGGTAAACCTTCTGTTACACATTTCAAAGTGATTGAAAGATTGAGGGGATTTACCTGGTTGGAGTTTGATTTGGAAACCGGAAGAACACATCAGATCAGGGTACATATGAAGCATCTGGGGCATCCACTTGTTTGCGATGCTATGTATGGCTCTTCAGATCCAATCCTCCTTTCAACCTTCAAGAAAAAATTCAAATTATCCAAAGACATTGAGTCTGAGAAGCCATTGTTAGACCGATTGGCATTGCATGCGTCTATTATTCAAATGAAGGGAATGGATGGCCATCCAATACAAATAGAGGCTCCTCCTTCAAAAGACTTACAGGTAGCTTTGATGCAGTTGAAAAAATATGCTAAACGCTGAGTTTTCTTGGCAGTGCAGCAACAGTTACTACTTCTTGTTTTCCAGTTATTAAATTTTTGACCATCACAGTTTTATTCGCCAACTCTTCTTCCCCGATGATGATGGCAAAAGGAATGGATTTTTTATCAGCGTATTTAAATTGCTTATCAAATTTTGCAGGTTCATGATATATCTCACATGCAATTTGATTGTTCCTCAATTGAGTTGCAACATGAATTAATTCATGTATGTCAATGCCCGTATGAAAAATCAAGGCTGTTGTTCCTGCTTGTATGTTTTCGGGGAAAGCGTTCAATTCCTCCAGTACATCATAAATTCTGTCTACTCCAAATGAAATGCCAACACCCGCGATTCCTTTGACACCAAAGAGTCCGGTCAGGTCATCGTATCTTCCGCCTCCGCCAATGCTACCCATTTCAACACCAAGGGCCTTGACTTCAAAAATTGTTCCGGTGTAGTAATTGAGTCCACGGGCAAGGGAAGGATTCACACGGATCTTGGTGGAAGGCATTGTGCGGCTGATTTCCTGTAGGATCTCAACCATTTCATTGATTCCTTCTTTGGCAGATTCAATATCGCCCAAAAGCGATGACAAGAGTCCGATGCATGTTTGATTGTCACCTTCAATCGATATGTATTTTTCTATGATTTCAATTTGATGTTGGTTGATACCTCTTTCCCTTAATTCATCTTTCACTTTATCAATCCCAATTTTATCCAGCTTGTCAATCGCAATAGTGATGTTCATCATATTAGATGTTCCGCCACATTTTTCGGCCAATGCCTGAAGGATTTTTCTGTTGTTGATATGTATTTCAACGGGTAGTCTGAGTTCTGAAAAAACAGTTGAATAAATCAGTGCGAGTTCAATTTCATGAAGCAGTGAACCACTGCCTGCTACATCCGCATCACATTGATAAAACTCGCGGTACCTTCCTCTTTGCGGTCTGTCTGCTCGCCAAACCGGTTGCATTTGATAGCGTTTGAAAGGAAACGTGAGTTGTCCTTGGTTCATGGCAACATATCTTGCAAAAGGAATGGTGAGGTCATATCTCAGTGCACGTTCACTGATTCCTTTTGAAGTCTTTCCATCCAATACATTTTCAAAATCCCTCAATGCATTTGCCTGCTTTTCAGGAAGGTGGAGTCCGTTGTTTAATATTTTGAAAATCAATTTGTCGCCCTCTTCTCCATATTTACCCATGAGTGTTTCGATGTTCTCCATGGCAGGTGTTTCCAAAGGTTCGAATCCATACAATTCAAAAACACGGCGGATCACACCTAAAATATGGTTTCGTTTCTTGATGGTTGCAGATGAAAAATCTCTTGTGCCTTTGGGGATAGAGGGTTTCATGCAGCGAAGTTAAGGCTGTTTTATGGATGTATATTCTTCAATTAATTTATCACATGCCTTGTCGATCAGGTCAAATACTTCATGGTAGGCCGCTTCAGATTTTGACCAGGGATCTGGCACACCCATTCCGGTTTCAGGAAATAGAAAATCCAACATCATTTTGGTTTTGTCGGATGAAAAATGTTGTCGTGAAATTTGCTGGATGTCTTGCAATACATCATTTGCCATCGGTACGATCAGATCAAAATGCTGATAATCTGTTGAGCGAAATGGCCTGGATCTTTGTCCAGCAATATCGATGCCATTCAATTTTGCCACATGTTGTGAAAGGTAATGGGGCGGTTCCCCATTGTGATAGCCGTTGGTGCCAGCGGAGTCAACCTGCCAATCCAATCCAAGTTTCTCACATTTGTGGCGGAGGATTCCCTCTGCCAGGGGACTTCTGCAGATATTTCCCAAACAGACCATCAATACTTTCATTGGGTAAATTTTGCAGCAAATGTAGCTGCAATGGTTGATTTAATTTTTAAAACAATATGTATAAAAGCAAGGAAATTAAGTCTTGCGACATCTATTCATTGGGACGAGATTTCATAAATTGCGATACATTCTTGTATATGATATCCAACAATTTCAGAGAAAAAGAAGAAAAACGGCAGAAAGGTTTCAAGGTAATATATGATTATGCCATGGGTGTTTTATGGTTTGCCGCCGGCTTGTTTTTTCTATTGAATAAATATTTAATCAAAGGCCTTTCGTTTGATTCTCTGACCTCATCTATTTTTGGAATTGCCTGTCTTTGTTATGGGGTTTTCAGGTTGTACAGAGGGATCTCTGCCAAAAGTTAATACCATGAGCCGAATAATCCCTCAGTATGTTTTTTTATTTGCATGGGTATTGACTGTCATTTCCTGTAATTCCGATGGGAAGAAAGCCAAGGTAATTCTCGGTGATGACACACTCACAAGTGGAACCATTCACATCAGCGCCGATGAAACATTTGCACCTATCATAGATGCTCAGATTCAGGTATTCATGTCGCAGCATCCCAATGCCAAGATTATTCCGCATTACAAACCGGAAGCAGAATGCATCAAAGATCTATTGAACGACAGCATCAGAATGGTGATCATCACCAGAGGATTGACAGAGGAGGAGATTCCTTTTTACAAAGACACACTGTCATTTGTTCCATTGTTTGGGCGACTCGCTACAGATGCTGTGGCAGTTATTACCAATAACAATTGCAAGGATTCACTTTTTTCCGTGGCAGACATCAGGTCGATGCTGAGCGGGACCAGCGGCTACAAATATGAACTGGTTATGGATGGTTTAAAGGCAACCAGCACTGTGCGTTTTTTAATGGATTCTGTCCTAAGAGGTCAGCCAATGAATGGGAAAGTCATGGCTGCCCAAAACTCGGAAGGAGTCATTGATTACATTGCCTC
>Ga0209358_10002291_pt1 | contig 14639 bp, 14 predicted proteins | sample LauGreFa1BDMLBSN_2_FD_187574 | JGI IMG/M metagenome (GOLD analysis project Ga0209358, IMG submission 187574) | Freshwater lake microbial communities from Lake Michigan, USA - Fa13.BD.MLB.SN (SPAdes) (version 2) | ecosystem: Environmental > Aquatic > Freshwater > Lake | place: Lake Michigan, USA... | reverse complement strand
AGCAAGAAGGAATTGACATGAATGCCATGCGCGCTGGTGTTGATGGATTAACAACACGCGCGCTTGAATCGATCCGGAGACTGTTATGAGTAACGATGTTCTTGTTGGCTGGGAAAAGGGAACTTTCACCGCCGCGTCAATCACGCACGATACGTATCGTCGCGGAACTGGTCCCGGAATCATCGTGGTGCACGAAATTCCGGGTATCACGCCGGCTGTTGCAAAGTTTGCGAATGATCTTGTTGATGCGGGTTTCACGGTCGTCATGCCGGTGCTTGTGGGGACACCTGGCAAGGCCCCGAGCGGAAGTTACATGGCTTCATCAATGGTCAAGGTGTGTATCTCGAAAGAGTTCACCAATATGGCGCTCAATCAAACATCGCCGGTGATCGCTTGGCTGCGGGCCCTTGGTCGTCAATTGAATAATGAGTTGGTCGAAAAGGGAATCAGCAGCAAGGGCATTGGCGCGCTTGGCATGTGCTTTAGTGGCGGATTCGCTTTGGGAATGATGGTTGATGATCATCTCGTCGCACCAGTGTTAAGCCAGCCATCAATGCCATTCAACGTGACCAAAAGTCGCGCCGGAGATTTGAATTTGTCTCCCGATGATCAGATCGCCGTTGTCCGTCGTGCCGAAGAAGGTTGCCAGGTTCTTGGATTGCGTTTCACTGGCGACAAGTTGGTGGGGGATCGGTTTGAGTCGTTGCGCAAGTTGATTGGTGATGCATTCATTGCCATTGAGTTGCCGTCGCAGAGTAAGAAGGATCACTCGGTGCTCACCGAACAACGCGACGAGCCAAGTGTTCAACGCGTGATTGAGTTCTTCAACGAAAAACTGAAGTAATTGTTAGTACGTCAGTGTGAAGCGCGGGTGCTCCCACGAGGCAAGTGCATCTAACGGCGAGCCTGTTGATTCGAGTAAGTGGCGCGCCAACAAACCTTTCGCGGCTTTAGCGTCGTGACCCGCAACTTTTCCTGACTTCTCGACAAACGTCACCGAACTCAAACTTGCGTATGCATCAGGTGTCGGGGTCCATGCCGCGCGATGTTCGTTAGGCAACAGATCAATCACGTGATGGCCAGCGAGTCGCGCGTTTAAGGCTTTCGACAATGGCTCGCGCCACCAGGTTGATAACTTTCCGACCGGTGCAAACGACGCACCCATTTTCAATTTGTAGTCGGGTATCTGATCGTCAAAGCCAACGAGGCCAAGTAAGCCCGACAACACAATGATCGACTCAACTGCTCGGGCATGAACCTTGGCGCTCATGGTTGACGGCGACATGTGGTCCCACACCACGCCGGTGTAGCGCTCGTTGGCCGCCATGGTCGGGGCGCCGACAATTGACGTATTCATTTCTTGGGCGTGGGCCAAATGTTTGCCCCCAACCCCCAGCAGTTTGGCGTCGCCGCCGCCAAGTTCTTCAAGGGCAGTCGCAATCTGTGAGCGATAATTGCCAAGTGTTTTCCCAAAATCGCCCAAAGTCGCCTTCCATTTGGGTGCCGACCCGCCGTCGGCCTTGCCCTCCGATGGAGGGAGCAAAATCACAAGGGGAAATGACTTTCGACTCACGGTACAAATTCAACTCTATGGAGACAGCGAGTATCGTGATCCTCATGCGCATTCATGTCGACGCCGAGAAATGTCAAGGTCATAACCGCTGCTACGCGTTAGCTCCCGAACTGTTTGATGTCGATGACTACGGCAATGCCGTTGTTATCGGTGACGGATCAGTGCCGGCCGAGCTTGAAGACAAGGCTCGTTTGGCGCTTGCGAATTGTCCCGAATTCGCAATCACGATTTCTGAATGATTGCCTGACCCCCTCATGACATCAACAGAAAATGTGAACGCCGATTTCACGCCCGTCACCGATTGGGCCACCGACTTCGATCACGCCGATCCGCAATACAACCGTAATGCTCACGCCATTTGGGCCGAGCTTCGTGGCACGTGTCCCGTTGCTCACTCCGATCGTTACGGCGGAACCTGGTTGCCCACAACATACGAGTACGTTCGCGAGATCGCGTACGACACCGAAAACTTTACGAGCCGCGCCGTCATCGTCGAGAAAATGATTCCACCGGATCCCGCACCTATTGGTGGAGCGCCGCCGATTACTAGCGACCCGCCGTTTCATATTGAAGCTCGCAAACTTTTGTTGCCACCATTCGCTCCGAAAAAGATCGAGTTATGGGAACCCGAAGTCCGAACCTTGTGTCGTGGTCTTCTTGACTCGATGATGGCCGATGTTGCAGCAGGCAAAACAATCGATGCTGCGGCCGATTACGCCAAGCGCATTCCGGTCAACGTGATTTCACGCATGCTTGGATTCCCGATGAGCGACGAAGACTTGTTCCTCGAGTTTGTTCATGACGTTCTTGAAGGCATTGATGATGCACCAGAAGTTCGGTTCGTCAAAATTGAGCGTTTGATTCAGTACATCGTTTCGCAAATTGAAGATCACGTTGAGAATCCGCGCGATGACCTCACGTCGTATCTGATGGGCGTTGAATTGTTTGGCGAAAAGTTGTCCGTCGAACACATCGGTGGCTCAATCATCTTGTTGTTGATCGCTGGCATTGACACCACATGGAGCGCAATCGGTTCGAGCTTGTGGCATCTTGCCAATAACCCCGATGACTTAGCTCGTTTGGTTGCTGATCGTTCACTCATTCCAACTGCGGTTGAAGAGTTCTTGCGCGTGTATGCACCAGTCACCATGGCTCGCCTTGTTGCCAAAGATCACGACTTCCACGGTTGCCCGATGAAGGTTGATGATTGGGTGTTGTTGCCATTCCCAGCCGCCAACCTTGACCCCGAGGTTTTCCCAGATGCCGACAAGGTGTTGATTGATCGCGCTGAAAATCGTCACTCCGCATTTGGTCTCGGTATTCACCGTTGCCTCGGTTCAAACTTGGCTCGTCTTGAGTTGACAATTGCGATTGAAGAATTCATCGATCGTTTCCCGTCGTTCACTCTTGGTGGTACCGAAGACGATGTGACGTGGAGTGTCGGCCAGATTCGCGGACCTCGCGAACTTCCGGTGCGCGTGCTTGCCAATAAGTAATCATCAGTCAAAGGTCTGACCCATGACGCTCACCGAACCAGGACAACGTTGGGCCGAACAACTTTTAGCGTGGGCAATTCCCGACGAAATTGTTGCGCAAGCTGAAGTGCCACCGTGGTCGCATGACCCAAAAACTTTTGCTGTCGACGAAACTCTTGACGCCACGAACCCCATCTTTGAGTTAGCGCGCGAGCTTCTACCGTTAGAAGGCGGAACCGTGATGGATGTGGGTTGTGGCGGTGGCCGTTCGTCATTGCCATTAGTTCCGCGTGCAATTCGCATTGTTGGCGTAGATGAAAACCCGGCGATGTTGGCGCGGTTTTCTCAAGCCGCTGATGAAGCGGGTGTTGAATTCAACGAGATTCAGGGACGTTTCCCTGATGTGATTATTGAGGCCGAACTTGCTGGTCGACCCATTGCGCCGTGCGATGTTGTGGTGTGTCATCACGTGTTTTTCAATGTCGCCGATCTTGAACCATTTGTTGTGGCATTAACTGCAATGGCCAGGCTCGGTGTTGTTGTCGTGATGCCAAAGAAGCATCCACTGTCGGCATGGAATGAAGGCTGGAAACACTTTTGGGATATTGATCGCCCTTTAGGCCCCACATCTGATGACGCAATCAAAGTGATTGAAGGACTCGGGCTTGAGCCTGAAGTATTTGAAGTTGAGCGACCGCCGATGTCGCGTCATGCTGAAGATCCGGCATCGTTAGTTGTTTCGGCGCGACGACGATTGTGTTTACCCGCAAGTCGTGATGCTGAAATTGAAGAGTGGTTACGCGACCACCCGCCGGCATTTATGAGTGATGTGGTTGTACTGCGGTGGCCCGGAGGTCTTTCGTAGAACCGTGGCGCTGGCCTTCGTAGATGCCGTGCTTCGGTGAAATGGCGTACGCAACAATGCACACGATTCCAGCAGGCACAGCCATGCCGGCTCCGAACAATTCAATCGCTAATACCGCACACGCGATTGGTGCATTGGCTGCGGCGCCAAAGACGGCCGCAAGACAGGCAGCGGCGGCCAGTGTGGGGGAGAGATGAAGTGGGCCGGACAATGCCGAACCAAGAGTTGCACCAACAACGAACAGAGGTGTGACTTCGCCTCCGGGGATGGCGCAACCAAGTGCGATTGCAGTGAAGAGAATCTTCAACACAGGGTCCCACCAACTGGCGGCAATCCCTTCAAGAGCCTGATCAACTAACGGCAGTGAAAGGCCTAGGTAATCACGACCGAAAATCAGCATCAATGCGAGAGTGGCAACAGCACCAATGATGGGTCGGGCTGGAACCCACGAGACTAAATCGCGCATTGCTTTCTTGACTCCGTGCAAAACGCCGATAAACACCCGCGCTGCAAGTCCGGCGGCGATACCGACAACCACTAATCGCAAGGCAATCGACCAGTCAATGTTGACCGGAATCTCAACGATCGGCGTATGGCGACCAAGCGATTCAACAATGAAGTCGGCAGTGATTGAAGCAGCAAGCGCCGGAGCCAAACCTTCATATCGCAAGCGACCTGTTTGTTGAACTTCAAGACCAAATATCGCGCCAGCAAATGGCACGCCGAACGCGCCACCAAAAGCACCAGCCATTGCTGCGATCAACATCAGTCGCATATCAGATGGCTTCAGTCGAAATGGTTTGGCTAACAGACTTGTCACTGAACCACTGATTTGTAATGCGGCACCCTCACGGCCAACCGATGCGCCAGTGAGTTGGGCGATGAAGGTGGCGCCAAAAATCATGGGCGCCATGCGATAGGGAATCTTGGGGGTGTGATCGGGCGCAGATGGATCAACCGGCGGAAGTGATTGCTCAACGACAAGTGACGTGCCGCGGTTAGCTGGTCCGCCGACATAGTGATACGTCGCACCCAAAATGAATGCCGCGAGAGGGAGAAGCCACACAAGCCAACCGTGATCGTGGCGAAGTTCGGTGGCTCGGTCGAGGGCTTCGAACAGGGCCCATGAAGTGACGCCGGATGCAGCCCCAACGATGCAAGCAGCCACAGTGACAATCCCAAGGTGGGTAGCGACGCGACCATTAATCGAAAACACATCCTCACGCTAGTTGTCAATTGATCTGATGTTGGTTTCTCACCATTCTCTTACCGAGAAACAGGCAGACTTCATACATGACAAATGCGCCTCAGATTGATCGAGTCCTTGTTGCCGACGACGACAAGTCAATCCGGGAGTCACTTGTGCGTGCTCTTAGCCTCGAGGGCTACACAGTGACTTCAGCAAGCGACGGTGCCAAGGCATTAGAAATGATTCAATCTGAGCGCCCTGATGTCGTGGTGCTCGACTTGATGATGCCGGTCATTGATGGCATTACGGTCTGTCGCGTTTTGCGCGCCGAAAAGAATCGTGTTCCAGTACTCATGCTCACTGCGCGTACCGAAACTAGTGATCGGGTCATAGGCCTGGATGCTGGGGCTGATGATTATCTACCCAAGCCGTTCGCACTTGAAGAACTACTGGCTCGATTGCGAGCATTGTTGCGTCGTAATCGACCAATTGACGATTCACCCGAAAATGACTCGTTGTCTCTTGATTCTTTGCGTATTGAAGTTGCGGCTCGACGAGTTTTCCGTGGAGAGATCGAACTGGAGATGTCAAAGACCGAATTTGATTTGCTCGAACTACTCGTTCGCAACAGCGGAATCGTTTTGGATCATTCAATGATCTATGACCGAATTTGGGGCTACGACTTCGGACCCGAGTCGAAGAACTTGGCGGTCTACATCGGCTACATTCGCCGCAAGGTTGATATTGAAGGTGAAAAGCGACTGATTCATACAGTGCGTGGAGTCGGTTACACCGCCAGGATTTCACAGTCATGAGTTTGCGCTGGAAGTTGATGCTGTTGCTTGTCGTCATTGTTGGCGGAGTCACCACATCGGTCGGGATCATTTCGTATCAGTCGACTCAAGACCGCATGATGACCGAGATTGATAATTCACTTGGCACCGCGACAAATGTTCTTTTGAATCGCCGTGACTCAGATCGCCCCGGTCGACAAAACAATGGCGGAATGATTGTGATTCCTGATCGCCCTCTGGGTATTGAGCAATACGTGGTGCAATTGACTGATCGCAACGGAAACATTCTTGCCGCGACAACTGGGATTTCTCTTCCCCCAATGCAGCTGAGCGTTGATAATCAAGGAATTGAGAGGCCAGTTATTGCAACCCTGACTGGCGCAGATGGCATTCAATATCGAGTGCGAGCCGAAGGTTTTTCGGTAGGGATCGTGCAACTGGGACGCGACCTGAGTGAGGTCGAGAATGTATTGACTGATCTGCGCTCGCGAACAGTTTTGACCGGAGTGATTGTTGCATTGCTCTCGGCAATTCTTGGGTGGGTGATCGCGGCCAGCATGACCTCACGTTTGCGCAAACTGTCAAGTGCTGCTGAGCATGTAGCACTAACTGGTCAGTTCAATGTTGATACTCCGTCCAACGGACGTGATGAGACGGCACGACTTTCTCGTTCGTTCAAAGAAATGCTTGAAGCACTTTCACGTTCAAAAGAGCAACAAAAGCGTCTAGTTCAAGATGCGGGCCACGAACTACGTACGCCGCTCACCAGTATGCGCACCAATCTTGATGTGATGCGCCGTCATCCCAATATGGACCAATCAATGCGCGAACAAATCATGATTGATCTTGAACGTGATGCCGGTGACATGGCGGCATTGGTCGAAGAAGTAGTTGCCATTGCCGCAGAGCGACACACCGATGAACTTCCGCAGCCGATTGAAATGAAGAGTGTTGCGCAATCTATTGCCGAACGCGCATCGCGACGTAGTGGACGAGACGTTGTTGTGAATGCGGATGAATCGATTGTGATTGCGAACCATCACATGTTTGATCGAGCAGTTTCTAATCTCATCGACAATGCGTTGAAGTTTGATACGAGTGCGCAAGCAATTGAAGTAACAATTGAAAATGGTTCATTGACGGTGAGCGATCGCGGTATCGGAATTCCTGAAGATGAAGTGCAGCTCATCTTCGAACGCTTCCATCGGTCTGCTGCGTCGCGTTCGATGCCTGGTTCGGGTCTTGGATTATCAATCGTTGCTGATTTTGCTCAGGCTCATGATGGCTCGGTCTTTGCCCGTAACCGCGTTGGTGGAGGAGCCGAAATCGGATTCTCCCTACCCACAGCCCATAAACCAGGTGGGGACACCTAATTTCGGCCCGCTTTGGGTTCTTACCCAGTCCCAAAAACTCTCACCTTGTTCTCACATTGGTTGGGTTTACTTCTCACCTAAGAGTTGCAATCTGTACTCATACCGATCGGAGATCCCCCCGACGATCGGTTGATAACAAAAAGCAAACACTCAACCAAACTCAACTCAAAGGAACAGAACAATCATGGAAACGAATTACACGCAATCAAATAGTTCAAAGCCAAAGACCAAGAAATTTGCAGTCATCGGAATCACCGCGGGCTTGTTACTCGGAGCCGGTAGCGGCGTCTTGATGAATCTCCCCGGTGGAGCAAGCGCCAAGTCGACAACACCACAAGCAATCTCGGCCAACGACAACAGCACCGACACTTCAACCCCGGCCGCTCGTGAAGCCAAGCTTCGTGAAACCTTGCAGACCCTCGTTGCTGCCGGAACTATCGATGCTTCCGACGTTGATTCCATCGTGACCGCACTTCAGACCAAGCCAACAACTCCTCCGGTTGCAGATGCCACTGGTGCTCGGCCCGACAAGGCCACAATGTTGAAGGCTCGTCTTCAGACATTGGTTGACGATGGCACCTTGACCTCAAGCCAGCTTGACGCCGTTGTTGCCGCGCTTGAAGCTGCTCGCCCCATGGGTGGCGGTCATGAAGGTCGCGGTCATGGTGGTCAGAATCATGGCGGTGCTCGTGGCGAAAAGCGCCAAGAGAGGCTGACCACTGCTGCCGAGGCAATTGGCATCACTGCTGAAGAGCTCAAGACCGCAATCGAGGGTGGCCAGACCATCGCTCAGGTCGCTGAAGCCAACGGCAAATCAGTGCAGTCAGTGATTGACGCACTAGTCGCTCAGGCCACCACCGATCTGACCCAGCGCATCACCGACATGGTGAACGGTGTGAAGCCAGCGGCTCCGGCTGACGCTGCAGGTGCAACTGCTGGAGCCTGATTCGAACTAGCTCGTTCACAAACTCATAAATTTCCGCCCGCAACACCTGATCTGGTGGTGGGCAGTGGCCAAAACGGTCGCTGCTCACCACCAGATTTTTGTTTCCGAATCGTCCTATCCCTAGAACACCCGTTCTCTAGGATGGCTTCTTCATGAGTGACAACGGCAGCCTTTTCAACGATGACGACCTGTTCGGGCCTGCCGAACCAGTGGTTCGCGAAACGCGCCAGCTCGAGTCCGAAAGTGTCCCATACGCAGCGCGCTATTCGAACTCACGTATCAAGCCGATTTCGTTAGATGGTCTCAACCCCATGCAACGCGAGGCCGCCGAACATGTTGACGGCCCACTCTTGGTTGTCGCTGGTGCCGGCAGTGGCAAGACCCGAGTCTTGACGCACCGCATTGCTCATCTCATTTCAAATCATGGCGTCAGTCCCATGAACATCTTGGCGATTACCTTCACCAATAAAGCGGCCGGCGAAATGAAGCATCGCGTCGAATCGCTGATTGGACCAGTCGCAAAATCAATGTGGGTGTCGACATTCCACTCGGCCTGCGTGCGAATTCTGCGGGTCCATGCCGAACGCATCGGTTATCCCAAAACATTCAGTATTTACGATCAAGCCGACGCGCAACGTCTCACTGGTTATGTCATTCGAGATATGGGTCTCGATGTCAAGCGCTTCACGCCCCGAGCCGTACATGCAGTGATTTCGAACTGGAAGAACGAATTAGTGTCGCCCACACAAGCGGCTGAACGAGCAGCACACATTTTTGACCGCAAACACTCCGAGATTTATCGCGAATATCAAGAGCGATTACTCAAAGCCGGAGCAATGGACTTTGACGACCTGTTGGTCAATGTGGTGCGTTTGTTCCGCATGCACACCGATGTTTTGGCGTCGTACCAAGATCGTTTCAAGTACATCTTGGTCGACGAATATCAAGACACAAACATCGCGCAAAACGAAATTGTGCTCAGCTTGGCGGCCCGTCATCACAATGTGTGCGTGGTGGGAGACACCGATCAGTCGATTTATGCATTCCGCGGTGCGGACTTCCGCAATATCGGGCAGTTTGAAGATGCCTTTGATGAAGTGAGTGTGGTTGTTCTTGAACAGAACTATCGCAGTACCCAAAACATTCTTGATGCAGCCAACGCAGTCATTGCACAAAACTTTGGTCGTAAGCCAAAAGAACTCTGGACCGAAACTGGTCCAGGCGATCCCATCGTTCGTTTCCATGCCGACGACGAAGGTGACGAGGCTGCGTTCGTCGCCCGCACAATGCAAACTTTGCGTACTGGCGGTCGTAAATGGGGAGACATGGCGGTGTTCTACCGCACCAACCCGCAGAGCCGCGTCGTCGAAGAAATCTTTATGCGTTTTGGTGTTCCGTACAAAGTGGTGGGCGGAACTCGTTTCTACGACCGTCGCGAAATCAAAGATGCGGTTGCGTATTTGCGGGTTGTCACCAATCCGCTTGATGAAGTGAGCGTGAAGCGCGTTCTCAACATGCCCAAACGCGGTATCGGTGATACGAGCATCAGCCGCCTAGATCTTTTCGCACGCGAGGAAAACATCAGTTTCTTTGAGGCATTACGTCGTGCCGGCGACGCCGGAGTGTCTGGGGCCGCTCGTCGAGGAATCGAATCTTTTATTGCGGTGATTGACGAAGTCGCTGGACAAGAAGAGCAGACGCCGGGCGCGCTTTTTGAAGCTGTGCTCGAGAAGTCTGGTTACTTGGCCGAATTTGATAATGAAAATTCGGTTGAAGATGCTGGTCGGCTCGAAAACCTTGGCGAATTGGTGTCATCAGCAAAAGAGTTCGCCCAAGTTGATGAATTCTTAGAACAAGTGTCGCTTGTTGCCGATGCCGATGATTTATCAGATGATGACAAGGTCATCATGATGACGATGCATGCGGCAAAGGGTCTCGAGTATCCAGTCGTTTTCATTGTGGGTGTCGAAGAAGGCTTGTTCCCACATAGTCGTGCGCTTGTTGACGCCAACGAACTTGAAGAAGAGCGCCGCTTGGCTTATGTGGGCATTACCCGAGCGCAAGAGCGCTTGTTCTTAACTCATGCGTGGAGCCGCCAACAATTCGGAACCACGCAATACAACCCACCGTCACGTTTCTTGGAAGAGATTCCTGAAGAACTCATTGAGCATCAGGGCAATGTGCAAAACCGTCCGAAGGCGCGCACCACGCGCGATGACGATTGGGGTGGTCGCAAGGTCAGTTCATTTGATCCCGATGACGAGTTCCGCGAACGGCAAGTTGATGCCGCCATGGCTGCTGGCCGTTCGGCGGCGCAGCGACCACCGCAGCCCACAAACAGTCAAGAGATTGGTTTGCGGGTCGGTGACATGGTCGAACACTCGGTCTTTGGTGAGGGAATCATCATCGATATCACTGGTTCGGGCGACAAAACCGAGGCTGTCATCAATTTCCGCGAAAAGGGCCGCAAGCACCTGTTGTTGGCCTGGGCCCCGCTCAAAAAACTCTGATCAGAATCGCTCAGATTCTTCGTCCATATTCTTCGCTCCGGCATGCTCGGCGTGGTTGAATCGGAGTATGAAAGCAGCGCTCTTAGTTGAAAGCCTCACGGGCAACACCTGGAAGGCGGCCGAAATGATCGCCGCCAATTTGCAACAGGAAGGTTGGACCATCACAGGTCTGAACCCCATGAAGAAACCCGATCACCATGCCATTCAGGCAGCTGACTTGATTGTTGTCGGCACGTGGGTTCATGGTGCCTTCATTGTTGGCCAGGCGCCGTGGGGCATTGGCAACATTGATGCTCTTCCTGCAATCGCTGGCAAGCGCGCCGCAACTTTCTGCACCTTCGCTCTGAACCCGGGCAAGACCCTCGGCGCGATGGAGAAGTCGGTGACTCGTCTCGGCGCAGATGTCATTGGCGGATTGGCTCTTCATCGTTCAAAGTTGGGTGCTCACACCGAAGAGTTTGCTGCGCGTCTTGTTGGCGCCTTAGCAACTGCGTAAATCGTGCGTTCGCTCACAGTCGCGGCACTACAGATGTCGATGACCGACATCGTTGCTGAAAATGTGACAACCGCTGAGCGACTTGTGCGTCAGGCTGCATCGCAAGGTGCGCGACTTATTTTGATTCCTGAATTGTTTGAAGGTCGTTATTTTTGCGAAGACCAGCGCGCCGTACATCTAGATCGGGCACAACCACTCGACGGTCATCCAACGATTGCTCATTTCAGTGCATTGGCCAAAGAGTTAAACGTTGTACTGCCCGTGAGTTTTTACGAGCGCGATTTGAATGCGTTGTACAACGCTTGTGCCGTGATTGATGCTGACGGAACTGTGCTCGGCGTGTATCGCAAGAGTCATATTCCGGATGGTCCTGGGTATTCAGAGAAGTATTACTTCAGACCAGGTAACACGGGCTACAAAGTGTGGGATACCGCAGTCGGAAAAGTTGGCGTGGGAATTTGTTGGGATCAATGGTTTCCCGAGGTTGCACGGGCACTCGCGCTTAACGGTGCTGAAGTGATTGTGTATCCGACGGCGATTGGCAGCGAGCCAATGGATGCAACGTATGACTCGGCGCCGCATTGGCAACGAGTGATGCAAGGCCATGCTGGTGCGAATCTTGTGCCGGTTATTGCAGCGAATCGAATCGGCACCGAAGTCGGGTCACGATTCACGTTGACGTTTTACGGCTCGTCGTTTATCGCTGGGCCAACTGGAGAAAAAGTTGCTGAGGCTGATCGCAGTAGTGAGACAGTGCTGACGGCGACTTTTGATCTTGATGAAGTTGCTCACTTGCGCAGCGGTTGGGGAGTCTTCCGCGACCGCCGTACTGATTTGAACTAAATCAGACTGGTGCGTCGCATTCGCGACGAACTGCATCAGGTGTCGGCAAGTGATCCCACATGTCGGCGAGCAAATCATCGCGTAACGACTTCTGTGAAGGATCACTCCACAAGTTTGTCTGTTGCAACGGATCGTTGGCCAAGTTGTACAACTCACCTTCGGTGCCATCGTGAATTGATCCGGGCATACACGCGGTGGCAACCCATCCATCACGACAAATCGAACGTAAGCGCACGATCTTGCCGAACAACACGCTGTCCCATTCGGTCAGCACACGTTCGTGACCAAGTTCGGTTACTTCGTTTTCATCAACGGGCAAACGTGGAGCTTCGGCGTAATCGGGCTGGGGGAGTCCGGCGATGTGGCAGAACGTTGAAGCCAGCGACACATGGCCAACCGGTGTAACAACCGTTGCCGGATTGATTCCGGCAGAAGGAGCCGGGCGCCAAATGAGCGGGATACGCATCAATGAATCAACGTGGTATGGGCCTTTGAATAACAAACCAAAATCGCCTTGAAATTCACCGTGATCGGTTGAGAACAAAATGTCGGTGTCAGCGCCCCAACCTCGTTCATCAATGCGCTTCATCATGCGACCAACTGCTTCGTCGATTAACTCATTTTCAATATGTGTGAGCGCATTGACTTCACGAACTTGATCATCAGTCAAGGTGTTGGGAACCCACTTCAAAGGTGCTTCATAGTTTGAAACAAACTCGCCGTCGTACCACTTGCGCCATTGAGCAGGTTTGTTGTCGAGGATTGCTTCACGCTGAGCGCGATTTTGCGGATAGCCAGCAGGCAGGTCAATGTCGCGCCAGTTGACGCGATGAGTTTCAGACGCCGGCGGATCCCACGGATGGTGCGGATCGGGGAAACTTACCCAACAGAACCAGTCGGCATCGGCGTCAAGTGAATCAAGCCAAGCAATCGCGCGATCGGCAACCCAGTCGGTGTGATACCACTCGCGCGGAATGTTGTTGATATGTGCTTGCGGGGCTCCGGTATCGCCGCCGCCTTCAGCGCTTACCTGCAACGACATATCAAGAACGCGGTAATACATCGGGACTGCTTCGGGGTGATTCTTCATGAGCCACTGGGCGTAATGGAATGAACCCATGCCACCGTGACTTGCCGATTCCATGTGATCAAAGCCGCGATGCAAATGTCCATCTTCAATCAATGAGTGGGCGCCAGTGTTAGCTAATTGGTTCTCCACGAAACGCAAAAACGGATCAAGGAATGGTTCAAAGTGGGCCTTACCAATGAGCGCTGTTTTGTAACCGGCATCATGCAATGTTGTCGCAACACTGGGCGCATCGTTGGGCAACGGAACACCATTCATCCACACACCGTGGGTTGCAACATGTTGGCCAGTGATCATGGTTGATCGAGAAGGCATGCATACAACATTTTGCGGATGCGCGCGGTTGTAATTGATTCCCGTGGCAGCGAGGGCGTCAATGTTTGGTGTTCGGGCGATTAATCCACCGTTGCAACCAAGCGCGTCAAATCGTTGTTGGTCGGTTGTGATGAAAAGTATTTTGCGACCCATTACTTGGCTCCGTTCGCAGCAAAGATTTCCTTCAGTTTTTCTAAACCAGCGCCAGCAGCTCCGATGATGATGAGACCCATTGGTTCGGGGTCGATATCGGTGCCGTAGATGACCATGCAACGGTTTGGTCCGTCAGGGATCACATCAACTGTTCCGAGATGTGACTTGACGATCAAATTGTTGACAATGGAGTACTGGAATCTCCGGAGGTCGTGATCGAGCGTGATGATGTCTTCCTCGAACCGCAGACCACTTCCGAGGTTGATCCACCTTTTGCTGCCAACCACTTCACATGAGGTGATGGGGAACCAGTCGTGGAGGCGGGCGGGGTCGCCGACGAGTGCCCAAACCTCATCAGCTGGCGAGTCAATAAACACGTGGCGGCGAACTGTTCCCATCACTGATGAGCCTAACGATCCGAAGTAGTTTCACACTAACTGTCAATAGATGTGGTCGGGTTGATTCCCGAACTTCGCCTAGTTCGTGGTGGTGGGCGATGTGGTAGTCATGTGTCTGTGACTTGGACAAAAGTCACAGCAATTGGGGGCAGTTGCATATGGGGAATTTATGAGCAAGGTGGATCGGGCGGTGAGGTCGTTGCGGGGTGCCCTCATACCCTTGAGCCCCGCTATTGCCCTGGTGGCAGTACAGCTCGTTTTCTTTGGATTACCGGCTGGTGCGTGGATTCGAGCGGTTGTTATCGGCTTGTTGACCGCGCTGCTCGCCGTTGGTATGGCTTTGGTGTATCGAGCCAACCGAGTATTGAACTTCTCGCAAGCCGACCTTGGTTTTGTGCCTGCCACTTTGTCGGTCGGCCTCATTGTTTTCAACGGCCTGCCTTACCTCTTCGGCTTCGGCGTGGGCCTTGTGGGTTCGCTGGTACTGGGTGCAATCGTTGAACTAGCAATTGTCCGACGCTTCGTGCGCTCACCACGATTGGTCTTGACCGTCGCAACGCTCGGCATCACTCAATTGCTTACAGTGCTGGCCTTGCTCGTGCCAAGGATGTGGGACAAAGTT